>Ga0207715_100006_pt1 | contig 279592 bp, 286 predicted proteins | sample A23M3SouthBayCA_FD_187732 | JGI IMG/M metagenome (GOLD analysis project Ga0207715, IMG submission 187732) | Aerobic enrichment media from Eden Landing Ponds, California, USA - A23 M3 (SPAdes) | ecosystem: Environmental > Aquatic > Marine > Unclassified | place: USA: Emeryville, California... | reverse complement strand
CGTCGAGCAGGCCGCCGTCGTCAAGGAGGGCTTCCGCCGGGCGTACAACAAGCTCTCCCCGCCGTGTCGCATCGTCGTCGAGCGCGGCGAGGACAAGCTCGTCTCCTGAGGCCGGTCGACGCCGCTCACGTTCTCTCCCGGTTCTGACGATCGCTTTCTCGCGGTCTTTCGTAGTAGCTCCCCGACAGCTTCGGCGCCCCGCGTTCGGCTGCCTTTTTGCCGCTCCGGTTCCCAGAGAGCGGTATGCTGACGCTCGCGGTCGCGAACCGCGCGGAGACGTTCGAGCGGATGGCCGAGCCGCTGGCCGAGCGCGGGATCGAGGCGCGCCACTGTCCGGTCTCCGAGCGGACGGTGCCGCTCACTGGCGAGAGACCGTGGTCGCCGGACGAGTTCGACGTCGGGTTCGTCTTCCCCGGCCGGATGATCGAGGGCGGGGCGGCCGACGCGCTGCTCGACGTTCCGTGGCTCAACGGGCGATCGGCCGTACTCGCTTCGCGAAACAAGGCGGGCGTGATCGCCCGCCTCGATCGAGCGGGCCTGCCGGTGCCCGAGACGACGCTCGTGTCGAACCCCGTCGACGACGAGGAGCTGATCGAGGCCTTCCAACAGTTCGATCCTCCTGTGGTCGTCAAGCCCACCTCGACCACGCGCGGCGTCGGCGTCGCGCGGGTCGACGATCTGGACTCCTTTCTGGGCGTCGTCGACTACCTCGATCTCGTCCACGACTTCCAGGCGACCGGCGACAAGTCGTTCCTGATCCAGGAGTACCTGCCCGACGCGCGGGACTACCGTGCGATGGTGCTGGACGGCGAGTTCGTCGGCGCCGTCGAGCGCCGGCTCCCCGACGACGCGCTGGCGGCGGGCCAGTGGAAGCACAACGTCCACCGGGGCGCCGAGGCGACCGGCGTCGACCTGCCCGACGAGTGGCGGCGTCTCGCCGAGCGCGTCGCCGCCGAGCTGGAGCTGCCGTTCGTCGGCGTCGATCTGCTCGCGAGCGGGGACCGAGTCGTGGTCGGCGAGACGAACGCCCGGCCGACGATCGACGCCGAGACGAAGTACGAGCCGGGCTTTTACGACCGGCTGGCGGCGTCGATCCGGGAGCGGGCCGAAGAGTGAGCGAGAAGAGGACTTACTCCAGGTCGATGTCCGCCGAGTCGTCCGCGCGGTCGAACACGACTTCGAGGACGCCGTTGTTGTACGTCGCGTCGGCGGTGTGCTCGTCGACGCGGCTGGGCAGCGTCACCCGATCGTCGTAGGTGCGCCGTTCGCTTGCGGCGCCGATCGTCAGCACCGTCCCATCGCACTGGAGGTCGATGTCCTCCTTCTCGACGCCGGGGATGTCCGCGATGACGCGGACCTCCTCGTCGGTCTCGTGGACGTCCACGTGGGTGTCGCTGCCGAACCCGGCGTCGTTCTCGAAGCCGACGTCGACGTCGCCCTGCCCGATCACGTCGTTCATCATCCGCTCGATCTCCCGGAAGAGATCGTCGAAGGGGTCGTCGCGGTCGTCGCGGTGCATACGCATTGGTAGTTCCTACCCGTGCAAAAACCTTCTGTCGGCCCCGGAATTCGCCGGCGAGCCCGCGCGGTGACGCCGCGGCGGCCGCCCGCTCCACGGGCGTTGGCACGCGATGGGGGCCCGTACCGCTCAGTCGTCGGCCGCCACCCGCGGATCCGGGCGGGCGTCGCCGTCCCGTTCGATACCCAGCGCGGCGTTCGTCCGGGCGACGCTCTCCTCGGCGTCGGCCATGTCGAACATCGCGCGGAGCGCGTCGACGTTCTCGGGGACGACGTCGGCCTCCTGGTGGATCGCCTGGAAGCAGTAGAAGTCCCGGTCCTCGACGGTGATCGACTCGCCCCAGACACAGTTCTCCCAGACGTCCCCGCGCGGGCGCCCGGCGTCCCGGGCGTACTCGCGGAGCTGGCCGCAGCTCCCGATCCCCGAGCGCTCGGGGACGACGAACAGCCGCGACTCGGCGTCGAGCAGGTCGCGCACGTCGCGGGAGTCGGGCGTCGATTCGAGCGTGACGTTGACGCTGTGGAGGTGCATCAGCGTCGCCGGGACGGTCAGCCCGAGCGTGTCGATCGAAAGGTCGGGGAAGATCGTCTGCACGTCCGGACCGTGGTGGGAGGGCACCTCGACGGGGTCCGGCAGGATGTCGTTGATCGGCCCGCGGTCGGACTGGGTGGGATCGCCGCCCCTGCGAACCAGCGTCGTCCGGACCTTCTCGATCCCGTAGCTCTCCGCGAGCGGGGCGAGCAGGCGCGAGAGCCCGGTCGTGTTGCAGGAGACGACCCGCACGTAGTCGGCGTCCCGCGCGTCGTCGAAGTTCGCCCGCGCGTTGAAACTCGTCTCGGCCACGTCGGGCGCCTCGGCGCCCTGGAACACGGCGGGCGTGTCGCGGGCCTCGTACAGCGGGCGGTACTCCGCGCCGACGCCGCCCGGCGTCGCGTCGACGACGACGTCGCTGGCGTCGACCATGTCCTCGACCGTCCCGTCGACGGCGAGGCCCGCCGCGTGGAACTCGTCGACCGACTCCTCGTCGCACGCGTAGAGGGGATACCCCGCGGCGCGAGCGCCGTCTGCCGCGAAGTCGGGACTCGTCTTCGTCACGCCCGCGATCGTCATATCCGGCTGTGCCCGCACCGCATCGGCGACGCGCTTGCCGATTGTACCGTACCCGTTGACGCCCACCTGGAGCATGTATGTGGTTGCGAGAGGGACCGGGATAAATCTTCGTGCTAGCTGATAGATCCTTACTCGAAAGAGAGTTGTTAATGGTCGGATGCGGAGATGTCGCCGGGATTTGCGAAACGAGCCGCGGAGCGGTCGATTTCCGATCTCTGACACGCTTGGGGGAAGGTACCATCCCTCACGAATTCCCCACGCGTTCCGGCCGCCGCGAACGGCAACAGGTAAGATATCTTATGTACGTTCGACGCCGCCGCGTTTGTTTCTGTTCGGTCCTCGTTTTTTGAGGAATCGACCGGTCAGGCGCCGGTTTGTAATCCTCAACAATTAATTACAATACGAATCTAGGCGTCGACTCCTATTTAGGTAAATACTTTACTCGGAAGGTCGTACCAAGTCGGTATGAGTAACTCAGCAGACGATACGCTCCGCGTAGGGCTGAACGGGTTCGGTCGCATCGGGCGCAACGTGTTCCGCGCCTCGCTGGTGACCGACGGCATCGAGGTCGTCGGCATCAACGACGTGATGGACGTCGACGACATGGCCTACCTCCTGAAGTACGACAGCGTCCACGGCCGCACCGAGGACGTCGAGATCGACGACGACGGCGACCTCGTCGTGCAGGGAAGGACGGTCCCGATCCTCTCGGAGAAAGACCCCGCCGAGCTCCCCTGGGACGACCTCGACGTCGACGTCGCCTTCGAGTGCACGGGACTGTTCCGCAACTACGACGACGCCTACAAGCACGTCGAGGCCGGCGCCGACAAGACGATCATCTCCGCGCCACCGAAGGGCGAGAAGGAGGTCCTGACGATCGTCTACGGCGTCAACCACGACGAGTACGAGGGTCAGGACGTCGTCTCGAACGCCTCCTGTACCACGAACTCCGTCGCGCCGGTCGTGAACGTGCTCGACGAGGAGTTCGGCATCGAGTCGGGCGTCCTGACGACGACCCACGCCTACACCGGCACCCAGAGCCTCGTCGACGGCCCCAACCGCAAGCGCCGCCGCGGTCGCGCCGCCGCCGAGAACATCGTGCCGACCTCGACCGGCGCCGCGCAGGCGACGACCGAGGTCCTGCCCGAACTCGAGGGCAAGCTCGACGGCATGGCGATGCGTGTGCCCGTCCCCGACGGCTCGATCACCGACCTCACGGTCAACCTCGAGGACGAGGCCTCCATCGAGGAGGTCAACGCCGCGTTCGAGGACTCCGCAAACGGCGAACTCGAGGGCGTCATGGGCTACACCGAGGACGAGATCGTCTCGCGGGACGTCGTCGGCCAGCCCTACTCCTCGCTGATCGACGCCGACTCGACGATGAAGGTCGGCGGCCAGGTGAAGGTACTCGCGTGGTACGACAACGAGTACGGCTTCTCGAACCGCATGCTCGACCTCGCGACGCACGTCATCGAGGAGTCCGAGCTCGAAGCCTCGGCCTGACGCCGTAGCCCCCGCCGAACCGCTCGCTCACTCACTCTTTCGCAGATTCCACCATTCATGTTCAACACCATCGACGACCTCGACACCCAGCAGCGACTCCTGATGCGGATCGACGTGAACGCGCCCGTCGACGACGGCGCGGTCCAGGACAACCGTCGGTTCGCCCGCCACGCCGAGACGATCGCCGAACTGGCAGAGGACGGCCACGCCGTCGCGCTGCTGGCCCATCAGGGCCGACCGGGTCGCGACACGTTCGTCACGCTCGAACAGCACGCCGACATCCTCGCCGAGCACGTCGGGACGGACGTCGACTACGTCCCCTCGACGTACGGCGACGAGGCCCTCGACGCGATCGAGGAGCTCGAAGGCGGCGACGTGCTCGTCCTCGAGAACGTCCGCATGACCGACGACGAGCTCGCCGACCGCACCCCCGAGGAACACGGCGAGAGCGACCTCGTCCAGACGCTCGCGCCCGAGTTCGACGCCTACGTCAACGACGGTTACTCGGTCGCTCACCGACCCCACGCCTCGATCGTCGGCTTCCCGCAGGTCATGGACAGCTACGCCGGCCGCGTGATGGAAGACGAGTACGAGTACAACACCTCGATCGAACGGCGCGAGTTCGACGGCAAGGTGACGATGGTGCTGGGCGGCACCAAGGTCGAGGACGTCGTCGCCGCGATGGAGAATCTCGACGAGAAGGTCGACCAGTTCCTGCTGGGCGGCATCGTCGGCCAGCTGTTCCTCCGCTCGGAGGGGTACGAGATCGGCATCGACACGCCCGAGGGCCCCGGCCTGTACGACGAGAGCTGGGACGAAAACGAGGAGACGATCCGCGAAGTCAAAGAGCGGTACGGCGACCGCATCTCGCTGCCGGTCGACGTCGCCCGCGAAGGAGAGGACGGCGAGCGCGTCACCGAGCGCGTCGAGGACGCCGCCGACCACCCCGACGAGTACCTCGACGTCGGCGAGGAGACGGTCGAGGCGTACCAGCCCCACGTCCGGGAGTCCGAGGCGGTGCTCGTGAAAGGCGCGCTCGGCGTCTTCGAGATGGAGCAGTTCAGCCACGGCACCGTCGGCGTCCTGCGGGCGGTCGCCGAGACCGACTGCTTCTCGGTGGTCGGGGGCGGCGACACCTCCCGCACCGTCACGATGTACGACCTGGGCGAGGAGAACTTCGATCACCTCTCGATCGCCGGCGGCGCCTACCTGCGCGCTCTGACCGGCGCGCCGCTGCCGGCCGTCGAGGCGCTCGAAGCGGCCGCCGAGCGGTAGGATCGCCGACACCGGACCTGCAAACCGCGCAACCGGTTGTAATCGCTTTCAAGTAGTTGTCCGATCGATCACGGTCCCGACGACGTGAGGGTTCGCGTCGGCGCGCTGGGAGACGGTGGGGGGTTCTTCGTGGAGGCGACGGTCCCGGCATCCCGCCGGAAGAGCGCGAGCAGGTGTTCGAGCAGGGCTACACGACCTCGCCCGACGGGACGGGGTTCGGGCTGGGCGATTCGCCGCCGGTGTCGCGAGACGGACGCCGCGCTGGCCGATCGCGACGTCGGCGAGCGGACGAAAGCGACCGTTCCGAAGGGCTAAAGCGCGCGGCAGAAGACGTGCGAGTATGAAGTTCCACGAGGCGGCGAACTTCCTCTACGACCTTCGGCGGTTCGGCCCGCGCCCCGGGATCGAGTCGACCGCCGACCTCCTCTCCCACCTGGACGACCCCCACGACGGGCTGGCCTGCGTGCAGATCGCCGGATCGAACGGCAAGGGCTCGACCGCGAGGATGGTCGAGTCGATCCTGCGCGAGGCCGGACTGACGGTGGGACTCTTTACGTCGCCGCATCTGGAAGATCTGCGCGAGCGGATCCGCGTCGACGGCCGGAAGATCCAGACCGGCGCGGTCGCCGAGTTCTCCGAGGAGATCGCGCCGTACGTCCGCGACAGGGGCGCCGACGGCGTCTCGCCGACGTTTTTCGAGGCGACCACCGCGATGGCGCTGTGGCAGTTCGACCGCCGGGACGTCGACGTCGCCGTGCTCGAGGTCGGCATCGGCGGCAAGCTCGACGCGACGAGCGTCGTCGACCCGATCGCGAGCGCGGTGACGACCGTGACGCTGGAACACACCGACGTGCTCGGCGACACGATCGCCGAGATCGCCCGGGACAAGGCTCACGTCGCGCCCGCCGACGCGCCGCTGGTCACCGGCGCCGAGGGCGAGGCGCTCGACGCCGTCCGCGAGACCGCCGGCGACGTGCTGACGGTCGGAACCGAGGGCGACGTGGTGCCGTCCTACGGCGGTCGACGGAATCACACCGAGTCGGCCGTCGCGATCGAGGGACCGGGCTGGTCGGTCGACGGACGCGTCCCGACGGTCGGCGCCTACCAGGCCGATAACGCCGGCATCGCCGCCGCGCTCGCCCGGCAGGTGACCGAGCGCCTGGGCGGTGAGCCGGTCGCCGAGGAGAAAATCGAACGCGGACTTCGGCAGGCCCACTGGCCCGGGCGGTTCGAGGTGCTCGAACGCGAGCCCCTTACCGTGCTCGACGGCGCGCACAACCCCGGCGCCTGCGAGAAACTCGCCGGCGCGCTCGCGGAGTTCGACTACGACGACCTCCACGTCGTGTTCGGCGCGATGCACGACAAAGATCACGGCGCGATGGCCGCGGCACTCCCGACGCCCGACCGCGTCGTCGCCTGCGAGCCCGATCTCGACCGATCGGAGGACGCCGCCGTGCTCGCGGAAGTGTTCGAGCGCGCCGGCGCGGGAGACGTCACCGAAAACGAGTCCGTCGAGGGCGCCGTCGCTCAGGCGCTCGCGGACGCCGACGCGGACGACTGCGTGCTGGTGACCGGCTCGCTCTTCACCGTCGCCGAGGCCAGAACGCGCTGGTCGCGCCTGCAGCTCCCGAAGCGCGTCCGCGACGTCGACGACGCGCGCTCGGTGCTCGACGGCGCGCACGTCCCCGCCGCCGAGATCGAGCGGACCGCGGCCGACGGCGTCCACCGCGTGCTGACGACGCGTGTCCGGACGCGTCAGGCTCGACGGCTCGAAGCGGCGATGCTCGAAGCCGGCGGCGACTGCGCGCTCTCGGGCGTGAGCGAACAGGTCGACGCCGTCGTCGACGTCGCGCTGCTGGGGACGCTCGCGGAGTTCGAGGCCCTCGTCGAGCGCCTCGACGACCGCGACGAGGGGCTCGGATCTGTCGCCGACGAGCTACGCGAAACGCTGGAGCTTGGGGGCGACGCCAGCGCAACCGACAGTCCCGCGGACGCCGCCCAGCGCGAGTACCCCTGGCAAGACGGTACCGCTGTAATGGGCATCCTGAACGTCACGCCCGACAGCTTCCACGACGGCGGCGAGTACGACGCCGTCGAGGACGCCGTCGAGCGGGCAGAGCGCATGGTCGAGGAGGGCGCCGACATCGTCGACGTCGGCGGTGAGAGCACCCGTCCGGGCGCCGAACCGGTGCCGGTCGAAGAGGAGAAAGAGCGCGTCGTCCCGGTCGTCGAGCGCGTCGCCGACCTCGACGCGCTGGTATCGGTCGACACCCGTCGGGCGGAGGTCGGTCGCGCCGCGCTGGAGGCCGGTGCGGACATCCTGAACGACGTGTCGGGGCTGGAGGACCCGGAGATGCGCTTCGTCGCCGCGGAGTACGACGCCCCGATCGTGGTGATGCACAGCGTGAACGCCCCCGTCGATCCCGACGCCGACGTCGAGTACGACGACGTCGTGACGGACGTGATCGACCAGCTTCGCGAGCGCGTGCTGCTGGCCGAGAAGGCCGGCCTCGACCGCGAGCAGATCGTCGTCGACCCCGGACTCGGGTTCGCGAAGTCGGCCCCCGAGGCGTTCGAGCTGCTCGGGCGAATCGACGAGTTCGACGCCTTCGGCTGTCCGGTGCTGATCGGCCACTCCCACAAATCGATGTACGCGCTCACCGGCCAGGATACGGACGAGCGCGGCCCGCCCACGGTGGCGGCGACGGCGCTCGCCGCGGATCGGGGCGCCGACATCGTGCGCGTCCACGACGTCGCCGAGAACGTCGCCGCCGTCAACGTCGCCGCGTCGGCGTCCTGCCGAGACGAAGTCGAGGCAGGGCTCGACGAGCGCAGCTCGTCGGCGTCCGGCGACGCCGCCGACGAGTGAGCGCGGGCGCGGTCACTGCCACCGGTCGAGCGCGACGAACGACCGCTTCTCGGCGGTGATCCAGTGGGTCACCAGCTTCTCCGCCGAGCAGTCTCGCGGGAAGATCGTACACGTGGACGGCCCGCCGTCGTTGGTGACGGTGACGTGTTCGAGCTCGCCGAGCTTCGCGGGCGCCGCGGCGTCGGACATCCGTTGCGACATGGATTGGTCTCAATCGTAACTTGTGGGCCGATAGTACTTACACTTTGTCCAAATATGGCGTCGATCTCTTCGTAGACGTGTGGCAGATCGCGGGTGTACTAGCACATCTTACGAAAAGCTTTTACGTCAGAAGGTGGTGTTAGTGAACGAGCCACACAGGGGGTGATCCGATTCGACACACAGGAACCATCGATCAAGTCCGAGTTGTACCGTCCCGGTCCGTAGGCCGCCGTCGGTTGCTGAGTCATCCCGATCGCGATCCCACTCGCGTCGGCGCCTACGACCACTTCTCATCTGTCCGCCGTCGAGACCGAGCGCTGCCACCGGTCCCACCCGTCGCTTTTTGTCGCGTCCGTCGATAGAAACCCATGGTCGAACGAATCACCGTCGAGCAGGTGCGGTCGTGGCTCGACCCGAGCGTCGTCGGCGACATCACGGAAACCTCCGAGTCGACGACCGAGTTCAACCTCGAACTGGAAGTCTCGCAGATGCCGCTGCACGTCATCAAAGAGGAGCAGTCCGGGCCGGTCCGGACCGTCGGCAAGTGCGGGTTCGACACGGAGCGCGTCGCCGCGCTGCTCGACGACGAGCGCCGACAGCGCGAGCTGTTCAGCCAGTTGAGCCCCGTGCTGGTGTCCGTTCCGGGGTTCTACACGTTCATGGACGACGAGGGAACCCGCTGCGAGTTTGCCGATCTTCGGACGATCCAGTTCGAGCAGCGCCGCTACCCCGACGGGCTGAGCCGCCACGAGCTGATGGGCGACGTGATCGCGATCGCGAAGGGGATGCGACACGTCCAGAACGTCGTCGCCGTGGTGCGGGAGACGACCGGCGGCGAAGAGACGGCGGAGTAGCGCCTACAGCAGCCCGTACTGCGCCCGCAGCTCGCGGTAGAGGTCCAGATACTGATCGAGGACGGCGCCCCGATCGAATCCGGAGAAGTCCTCGTCGACGGTCATCGGCTCCATCTCGCCGGCCTCGCGGATGGCGTCGGCGAGTTCCTGCTCGCTGGTCGTTCGGAAGCCCCGCTCGCGGCCCTCAACGAGTTCGTGGGCGCTGGAGTTGGCGTGGTATTCGACGATGCCGACGCAGCCACACGCCAGCGCCCACAGCAACTCGGTCGCGAACTTGCACTGCCGGGCGGTCTGGACGAACACGTGGGCGCTCCGGTAGATCGCGACCCGGTCCTCGCGGGAAAGCTCGCCGACGAACTCGATCCGGTCCTCGATCCGCAGGTCCCTGGCCTGCTGCTCGTAGTCCTCGCGAGCGGGGCCGTCGCCGATCACCGTCGCCGACCACTCGAAGTCCCGCAGTTCCGCGAGGCCGAGCAGCAGGCTCTCTAAGTTGGCGCCCTCGTCGAGCCGACGGGCGTACACGACGTGGCGCTCGTCGGCCGGCTCGGTCGACCGGATCAGGTCGAAGTCGACGCTGTTGGAGACCACCTGCAGGCGCTCCATGTCGGCGCCGCGCTCGCGCAGGCGCGTCCGGACGAGCCGCGAGGGCGTGACGATTCGGTCGGGCGCGGTCAGCGCCCGGCGGGTGAGAAAGCCACCATCGGCGCCCTCGGGGTCGTACCAGTCGGCCAGCAGCGGCGTCCGGGCCAGCGTCGCGCCGACGCTCGCGGCGGTGATCGCGGGCGGAAACGTCGCGCCGGCGTGAACGACGTCGGGGTTCGCCCGCGCGACGGCGAACGGCGCTCGCAGGAGAAACGACTGACGAGCCGTCTCGTCGAGGGTCACCCCGTGATAGGTCAGCCCCGCCTCCTCGCGCGTGTCGTCGGTGTTCGACCACCATCTGGCGCAGAAGACGCGGACGTCGTGGCCCCGATCGGCCAGCGACGTCGCCACCCGCCGGAGCCGGCGTTCCGGGGGGGCGTCACGGTGGTGCGTAGTCGTCAGCGAAACCAGCGCGACGCGCATACCGCCCCAGATGAAACGATCTGTTAAAAATCCCGGCTATTCGAGTCATCGACCGGAGTGAGACGCGGACCGGCCCGAGAACGCCGGCAAGGCCGATCGTCGATGCCGAGAACGGTGCCGAACCCCACGTCTAGCGCAACGGTACAAAAAATCATGCTTGCGATGCTCTCCGACCGTAGAACATGGCCTCGGAGCTGGGGTTGAAGGAAGCCGTCTCGATGGCGCTCGGCGGGATGATCGGCGGCGGCATCTACTCGGCGTTCGGCATCGTCGTCGCGATTTCCGGGGAGATCGCCTGGCTCGCCTTTCTGATCGCCGGGCTGGTGGCGGCCTGCGCGGGCTACAGCTACGTGAAGCTGAACGAACTCGCCGAGGGACGCGGCGGCGCTCCCACCTACATCGAGGAGTTCGTCGGCAACTCGACGCTGGCCGGCGTGGCCGGCTGGACGCTGCTCGTGGGGTACGTCGGCTCGATGGCGCTGTACGCCTACGCGTTCGCGGCCTTCTTCGCGGAGATGTTGGGACGGCTTCACGTCGCCGGAATCCCGGTCGCGAACACGGTGTCGGTGCTCGTGATCGCAGCGTTCGTCGGACTGAACCTGGTCGGCGTCGAGGAGACCGGTCTCGTCGAGGACGTCCTCGTGATCGTGAAAGTCGGCGTCATCGCCATCTTCGGCGTCTGGGGGATCTACTACGCGTTCAACGGCGCGCGGCTCACGTTCGGCTTCGCGGAGGCGGGCGTCGGCCCGATCATGGGGGCCGCGATGTCGTTCGTCGCGTTCCAGGGCTGGCAGCTGCTCATGTACACGCAAGATCAGTTCGCCGATCCCGACTCGATGATCCCGCGGGCGATATACGTCGCGATACCGATCGCGACCCTGCTGTACATGCTCGTGGCGATCACGACCGTGAGCCTCCTGAACATTCCGCTGATCGCCGTGAGTCCCGAGGTGTCGCTGCTGTACGCCGCGCTGCCGTTCATGGGGTGGCTCGGGGCGTTCGCGATCGGGATTTCCGCGCTCGTCTCGACCGCGAGCGCGATCAACGCGACGCTGTTTTCCAGCGCGCTGTTCTCGCGAGGGCTGCTCCAGATGGGACTGCTCCCCGAACGGTTCGGCGACGGAGCCGGCGACGGCATCCCCTCGCGGATCGTCGTCGTGTTGGGCGCACTCGCCGCCGCGTTCAGCGTCTACGGGAGTCTGCGAAGCATCACGTCGTTCGCGTCGCTGGCCTTCATCGCCGCGTTCGGCTCGATGAGCTACCTCGCGTTCGCGAAGCGCGACGAGCTCGACGTCGTCGCACCGATTCCGCTGTTCGGCGTCGTCGGGACGACCGCCTTCTTCCCGCTTTTGCTGTACGACCTTTACATTCAGGATCCGGAGACGCTCGCGCTCGTCGTCGCCATCGCCGTCCTAGTGATCGGCGCCGAACTGCTGTACTTCGAGCGCGAACCGATCGAGAAGCGACTCCCCCTGTTCGACCGATAACGTGAGCGACAGAGACACGGCAACCGTTTCGAGGCGAACGATGCTGCAAGCAGTCGGAAGCGCGGCCGGCGTCACGACGCTCGCCGGTTGTCTCGGCGGCGGGCGCCTGGGCGACTCGATCCCCGGCGGGAGCGGGACCGACTCCCTGCGGGTGGGGCAGGTGTTACCGCCGGTCGCTCTCGACCCTCTCGTGATCACGTCGTCGTCGTCGGCCCACGTCGCCTCGAAGGTGTTCGAAGGGCTCTACGAGTACGGCGATGGATCCGAGTTGCGGCCCGCGCTGGCGGCGGGCGAGCCGACGATATCGGACGACGGGACGCGGTACGCGGTCGAACTCTCGCCCGACGCGCGGTTCCAGAACGGCGAGCGGGTCACCGCCAGGGACGTGAAGTACTCCTTCGAGGCGCCCGTTCGGGAGGACGCCCCGACCGCCTGGGCGGTGTCGATGATCGACCGAGTCGAGGCCGTCGACGACCGCACCGCACGATTTCACCTCGCGTACCCCTACCAGGCGTTCGAGCGCGTGCTGACCAGAGGGGTCGTCCCCGAGTCCGAACGGAAGTCGAACCCGAAGCGGTTCGCCCGCGAGCGCCCCGTCGGGTCGGGACCGTTCGAGGTCACGCTGTTCAGCAGCGGCGACCGAGCCGTCCTGTCGCGGTGGGACGACTACTGGCGGACGCCGAAGCCGGCGATCGAGCGGGCGGAGTTCGTCCCCGTCGAGTCAAACCTCGCCCGCGCGATGAGTCTGCGGACGGGCCAGAACGACATCGCCGAGCGCGTGCCCGCAAAACTGTGGGACGTCGTCGAGTCGATGTCGACGGCCTCCGTGAAGACGACCCGGAGCTACCACTCACACTTCGTCGGCTTCAACTGCAACGAGGGGCCGACGACCGATCCGCTGGTCCGGGAGGCGGTCGCACACAGCTTCGATATGGACGAAGCGGTCCGGAGCTTCGTCGGGCGGGGCGGACGCCCCCAGCACAGCCCCGTCCCGGATCGAATCGCGAAATCGTGGGGGCTGCCCCTCGGTCGGTGGAAGAGCGTGCCCCGGGGCAAGGATATCGGGAAATCGAAGGACCTCTTCGAGCGGGCGGAGGTCGGCGCCTGGGCGCCGAAAATCGCTGTCCCGAAGGGAGACAAGTTACGAGAGACGATCGGCGAAACGATCGCTCACGGCCTCGGCGAGGCGGGGTTCAGACGCGCGCGCGTCGTGAAGTACGACCCTTCGACGTTCCGCTCGAAGACGGTCTCGGGGGTCCCCGGCGAGTACCACCTGTTCGTCGGGTCGTGGACCGGAACCCCGGACCCGGACTCGTTCCTCTACCCGCTGTTTCACGAGAACGAGGAGGGGGCGACCAACGGGACGTTCTACTCGAACGAGTCGGTGATGAACGACATCCTGGCGGCGCGCCGGTCGGCCGACCGCGCCGAGCGCCGGCGGCGATACGCGTCGGCGATCGACGGTCTGCTCGACGACTGGGTTTGCTTGCCGGCGTACAGCCTCGACAACAGCTACGGGGTTGCAGACCGCGTGCGCGGCTTCCGGCCGTCGCAGTTTGCGGAGGTCAATCCGCGGTTCGTGTACGAGTCGGCCGTCGTCACGCTCGAGGGGTGACCCCTGCGTCGCTCGCCCCCGACCAAATTCATATTGCGCCGCCGGAGCAACGGTCCCCATGGCCTACTCGATCGAGCGGTATCTCAACGTCCGCAGCGCCTACGGATCGTCGTTCGGACCAGAGGGTGACCGGCTGGCCTTCCTGATGGACACCACCGGCGTCCCGCAGGTCTGGACGCTCGACGGCCCGCGGCGCTGGCCGACCCAGCGCACGTTCGCCGACGAGCGGGTCACCTTCGCCGACTGGTCGCCCGAGCGCGCCGAGCTGGCGTTCGGGATGGACGAGGGCGGCAACGAGCGCCAGCAGCTCTTTCTGCTGGACGCCGAAACCGGGGCGATCGACAATCTCACTGAAATGCCGGACGCAAAGCACCGCTGGGGCGGCTGGTCGAGCGACGGCGAGCGCTTCGCGTTCGCCTCGAATCGCCGCGACGAGGCCGTCTTCGACGTGTACGTCCAGGGCCGCGACGAGCGGGGCGACGACGCCGAGCTCGTCCACGAGGGATCGGGCTGGCTGTCGGTCGCCGGCTGGAGCCCGGACGACGACCGGCTGCTCGTCCACGAAGCCCGCGCGAGCTTCGACCACGACCTGCACGTGCTCGACCTCGAATCGGGCGAGCTGGAGCACGTCACGCCCCACGACGGCGACGTGCGCTACAGCGGCGCCGAGTGGGGGCCCGAAGGCGAGGCGGTCTACCTCGTCACCGACGAGGGTGCGGACACCCTCTATCTCGCGCGCCTCGACCTCGAATCACGCGAGCCCGACGTCGTCCGCGAGGGCGGCGACTGGAACGTCGACGGCGTCGCGCTCGACGCCGACAGCGGCCGGCTGGTCTACTCGCGCAACGTCGACGGCTACACCGAGCTCACGGCCGGCGAACTCGTCGGTCCGACCGAGATCGAGGAAGTGCCGGCGCCCGATCTGCCCGAGGGAACGGCGGGCGGCGTCGACTTCGCGCCCGGCGGCGACCGGTACGCGATCACCGCCAGCGGGCGGGGAAGCAACGCGAACGTCCACGTCGTCGAGTTCGAGACGGGCGAGCGCGAGCGCTGGACCGACGCGCCGACGGCCGGCATTCCCCGGGAGACGTTCCGGCCGCCCGAATTAGTGCGCTTCGAGAGCTTCGACGGGCTCGACGTCCCTGCGTACCTCTCGCTGCCGGAGGACGCCGCCGGTGCGGCGAGCGGCGGCGAGAGCGACAGCGCCGACGCCGACGTGCCCGTGATCGTCGACATCCACGGCGGCCCCGAGAGCCAGCGCCGACCCTCCTTCAGTTCGGTCAAGCAGTACTTTCTCGATCGGGGGTACGCGATCTTCGAGCCGAACGTCCGCGGATCGTCGGGCTACGGCCGGGAGTACACCCACCTCGACGACGTACGAAACCGGATGGACTCGGTCGAGGACGTCCGGGCGGGCGTCGAGTGGCTCCACGACCACCCGGCGGTCGACCCCGACCGGATCTCCGTGATGGGCGGCTCCTACGGCGGGTTCATGGTGCTGGCGTGCCTGACCGAGTACCCCGACCTCTGGGCGGCCGGCGTCGACGTCGTCGGCATCGCCAACTTCGTCACGTTCCTCGAGAACACCGGCGAGTGGCGCCGCGAACTGCGGGAGGCAGAGTACGGATCGCTCGCCGAGGACCGCGAGTTCCTGGAGTCGGTCAGCCCGATCAACAACGTCGAGAAGATCGCTTCGCCGCTGTTCGTTCTCCACGGCGCGAACGATCCCCGCGTGCCCGTCGGCGAGGCCGAGCAGATCGCGGAGCAGGCCAGCGAGCAGGGCGTCCCGACGCGCAAGCTGATCTTCGAGGACGAGGGCCACGGGTTCACGAAGCTGGAGAACAAGATCGAGGCGTACTCGGCGATCGCAGCGTTCCTCGACGAGCACGTCTGAGGCGCCGTCGAGCGCGATCTGGCGGCGGCGTCGAGCCGCCGCGAGACTGGCTCACTCCCGCCGGTAGTCGGGCAGCGCGTCGTCCTGCAGCACCGCCGTCCGGCCGCCGTCGACGACCAGCGAGGTGCCGGTGACGAACGCGGCGTCGTCGCTCGCGAGGAAGGTGACGGCGCCGGCGATGTCCTCGGGCCGGCCCAGTCGACCGAGCGGGTGGCTCGCCTTGGCGCGCTCGTGGGTCTCTTCGTCGAGCCCCTCCGTGGTGCGTTCGATCTCGGTCCACCCCGGCGCGACCGAGTTCACCCGGATCTCCGGGCCCAGATCGAGCGCCATCGCGCGGGTCATCCCCTCGACGGCCGGCTTGACGGCGTTGTACGGAAACATCCCCGGCGTCGTCGCGAACGCGTGGTTCGAGGAGACGTTGACGACCGCGCCCCGATCCATGTGTTCGGCGGCGCGTTTCACGCAGAGCCAGTACGCCCGGAGGTCGGTCTCGACGACGAGGTTCCAGTCCTCGATCGTCGCCTCCTCGACGCCGGTGTACGTTTCGACGCCGGCGTTGTTCACGACGACGTCGAGCGCGCCGTACTCCTCGGCGGCGGCGTCGATCAGCGCCGCGACGGCGTCGGGATCGCGCAGGTCGACCTCGACGAACGTCGCCTCGCCGCCGGACTCGCGGATCGACGCCGCGACCGTTTCGCCGTCCTCGACGGTGCGCCCGGAGACGACGACAGCGGCGCCCTCGGCCGCGAACCGGCGGGCGATCGCCTCGCCGAGCCCGCGCGTCGAGCCGGTCACGACGACGACGTCGCCGTCGAACCGATCGGGACACGGCGTCTCGTCGGGCGCCGGCGCGACGCGGTCGTCCGTCACGGCGTCACCTCCGGGGCGGCGGCTCGTAACGTCTGCCGGCCGTCGGTCCGTGGCGTCTGCCGGCCGTCGGCTCGTCCTGTCTGACAGTCGTTCCGCACGCTGGACGCGGCAGTTCGTCTCACGGCGGGGAGTTGGGCGGTTCCGCTCTTCCCTCCTTCGGCGACCGGTCGTCCGTCGCGGTCGCGACGCGCTCCGATGCGTCAACGTTTATCCACGGGGCGACCTCAGTTGGAGCCATGCAACAGTGGTTCGACGAGTACGAGGAGCGGGACTGGCAGACCGTCGATGACGGAACCGTCCGGTACGCCCTGATCGGACTGGGCTGGTGGACCAAAGACGTCGCGATCCCGGCGATCGAGCGCTCCGACCTGGGCGAGGTGAGCGTGCTCGTCAGCAGTTCGACCGAGAAAGCGGAGCGCGTCGCCGACGACCAGGGCGTCGAGCACGGGATCAGCTACGACGAGTACCACGACGGCGCCGCGAGCGACGCCTACGACGCGGTGTACATCGGCACGCCCAACGCCTACCACCTGGAGTACGCCGAGACGGCCGCCGACCTCGGCAAGGCGGTGCTGTGCGAGAAGCCGATGGAGGCCACTGTCGAGCGCGCCGAGGCGATGGTCGAGGCCTGCGAGGACGCCGACGTGCCCCTGATGATCGCCTACCGGATGCAGACCGAGCCGGCGGTGCGCCGCGCGCGCGAGCTGATCGAGGAGGGGTTCATCGGCGAGCCCGCGACGGTCCAGGGCCACAACAGCCAGCGACTGCTGGAGATGATCCCCGACGAAGATCAGTGGCGCCTCGATCCCGACATCTCGGGCTACGGAACGTCGGTGATGGATCTAGGCATCTACTCGATCAACACGGCCCGCTACCTGCTCGGTCGCGACCCGGTCGCCGTCGAGTCGCGGATGTCCTCGCTCCACGACGCCTTCGAGGACGTGCCCGACGAGCGCTCCTCGTCGCTGCTCCAGCTGGAAGACGACGTCCGGATGGTCACGACGACGAGTCAGAACGCCCAGCAGGACACGCAGCTCAAGATCACAGGGACCGAGGGCCAGATCGAACTCGACCCCGCGTTCCACGGCGACGCCGCGCTCCGGCTGACGCGGGGCGACCTCGTCGTCGACGTCGACCACTCCGAGTTCGACGCCGAGCGCGAGGTGCTGGAGCTGTTCGACTACTTCTCGGACCGCGTGCTCGGCGACGCCGAGATCGGGCCGGACGGGCGCCACGGGCTCGAAGACATGCGCATCATCGCTGCGATCCACGAGTCCGCCGAGACGGGCGACCCCGTAGAGCTGCAGTAGGCGTGCGCGCCTTCCGGATCGCCTACGACGGCGGGCCCTACCGCGGCTTCCAGCGCCAGCCCGACGTGCCGACCGTCGAGGGGGCGATCCTCGACGCGCTGGCCGCGCTCGGCGTGATCGACGGCCACGACGTTCCCGAGGGCTACGCCGCCGCCGGCCGGACTGACGCCGGCGTCTCCGCGCTGGCCCAGACGGTCGCGTTCGCGGCGCCCGAGTGGCTGACGCCCGCCGCGTTCAACAGCGAGTTGCCCGCGGACGTCCGGGCGTGGGCGAGCGCCGAGGTCGACGACGAGTTCCACGCGACTCACGACGCCGCGAGTCGGACTTACACGTACTGGCTGTACGCCGAGCGCGCCGATCCGGAGCGTGCGCGGGACGCCCTCGACGCCGTTTCGGGGCACCACGACTTCCACAACCTGACGAGCGACGACGAGAACACGGTCCGCGATCTGACGGCGTCCCTGCGCGTCGACGAGCCGTTTTTCGTCCTCACGCTGCGGGCCGGCGGCTTCTGCCGGCAACTCGTGCGCCGCGTCGTCTCGCTCGTCCGCGAAGTCTCCGTTGGCGACGCGTCGCCGACGAAGATCGACCGCGTGCTCGACGCCGAGCCGATCGACGGTCCCGAGGGCGTCGCGCCGGCGCCGGCCGAGCCGCTGGTGCTCGCGGACGTCGCCTACCCCGGCGCGACGTTCGATCGGGACGCCGACGCCGCGGCGAGCGCCCGCGAGGTGTTCCGGGCGAAGCGGATCGAGCGGGCGGCGGGCGCGCGCGTCGCCGGGCGGATCGCCGAGGGCGCCGGCGAGGACTGATCGCGGGCCGGCGGCGACCCGGGAATCCGTTTTCGGCCGCACGTCGCCGGAGAGGCAAGACTTACCACCGCGACAGTCAACCGTTCGCACATGAGTTCGGTGCCCGAACGCTCCGAGATCGACGACGAGTACAAGTGGGATCTCGAGAGCATCTACGCGAACGACGAGGACTGGGAAGCGGCCTACGAGGAGACCGAGGAACGGATCGAAGAGTTGGCGAGCTACGAGGGGGAAGCGACCCGCGACGGGGAGACGCTGCTGGAGCTGTTCGAGTGCTACGAGTCGGTGATGCGGGCGGTCCAGCAGATCGCCGCGTACGCGCGGATGCGCCGCGACGAGGACACCCGCGACCAGGAGTATCAGGCGATGACGACGCGCGCCCAGTCGCTGGGCGCCGAAGCCTCCAGCGCGGCGAGCTTCCTCGAACCCGAGCTGCAGGCGCTCGACCGCGAGGAGATCGACGAGCTGATCGAGTCGACCGACGGGCTGGAGGAGTACGGCCACTACGTCGACGACGTCATGCGGATGAAGCCCCACACCCGCTCGGCCGAGATCGAGGGGCTGCTGGCGGACCTCTCGGAGGTGACCGGCTCGCCCGGGGAGATCTACAACATCCTGACGAACGCCGACGTCGAGTTCCCCACCGTCGAAGACCCCGGCGGCGAGGCCGTCGAGATCTCGCTGGCGAACTTCACGAAGCTCCAGAAGCGCCCGAACCGCGCGTTCCGCCGGGAGGTGTACGAGCAGTTCTACGACGAGTGGGCCGAGATCCGCAACACGGTCGCGACCGCCTACCGCAAGAGCGTCACGGCCGACGTGAAGCTCGCCCGGGCGCGCAACTACGACACCGCCCGCGAGGCGGCGATGCACGGCCCGAACGTCCCGACTGACGTGTACGACACGCTCCTGGAGACTGTCGACGACAACCTCGACAAGCTCCACCGGCACACGGAGCTCAAGCGCGAGGCGCTGGGCGTCGACGAGCTCCGGATGTGGGATCTGTACATGCCGATGACCGAGACCGAGAGTCCGGACGTCCCCTACGACGAGGCCCGCGAGCACGTCGTGGAAGCCGTCGGCGCGCTCGGCGACGACTACCAGTCGCGGGTCGACGAAGGACTCGACTCGCGGTGGGTCGACGTCTACGAGAACCGGGGCAAGCAGTCGGGCGCGTACTCCGGCGGAACCTACGACACCCAGCCCTTCATCCTGATGAACTACCAGGACGACGTGGCGTCGATGTACACGCTCGCCCACGAGCTGGGCCACTCGCTGCACTCCCAGTACACCAGCGAGCACCAGCCCTACGTGTACAGCGACTACGAGATCTTCACGGCCGAGGTCGCAAGCACCGTCAACGAGGCGCTGCTGACCGAGCACCTCTTAGAGACCGTCGACGACCCGACGTTCCGCCGACACGTCCTCAACGAGTACCTAGAGCGGTTCCGGTCGACGCTGTACCGCCAGACGATGTTCGCGGAGTTCGAGCACCGCGCCCACGAGATCGTCGAGGAGGGCGGCGCGCTCACGCCCGACCAGCTCGACGAGCTGTACCGCGATCTCAAAGAGCGGTTCTACGAGCCGGCCGCGTTCGACGACCGGATCGACCGCGAGTGGATGCGAATCCCCCACTTCTACCGGGCGTACTACGTCTACCAGTACAGCACCGGCATCAGCGCCGCGGTGGCGCTGGCAAACGAGATCCTTGCCGACGGCGGCGACGCCGCCGACCGGTATCTGGAGTTCCTTCAGCGCGGCTCGCGGGAGTACCCGCTCGAACTGCTCGAGGACGCCGGCGTCGACATGCGCTCGTCCGCGCCGATCGAGTCGGCGCTGTCGACGTACGACGATCGGCTCGACGAGATGGCCGAGCTGCTCTGAGAGGAACCGCTTTCGGTGACCGCCCGGCGCGAGCTTACGCGTCGGCGTCTTGCTCGTCCGGCCGCTCCAGCGTGACCTCGAACGCCTCGAAGTCCTCGACGAACGCCCCCTCCCCGCCGATTGTGAACCGGCGGTTGCCGGTGTCGATCGTGAAGGCGTTCTCGACGGGGAACGAGTTGGTCGCGGGCTTGACCAGCCCCTGCCGGACGCCGACGACCTCCCCCTCGATCGTCTCCTCGCCGTTCTCGGTGGCGACCGGCCGTCCGCGCACGGTCGCGACGACGTCCTGACCCTGCTGCATGTGCAGCGCGACCTGCAGGACGGCGTTCCGGAAGTCCGTCGTGGTCAGCGGGAGCTCCCGGGCTCGACCGACGTGGAGCTCCTCGGCGACCGGCCAGTAGTTGCCGAGGAACGAGCCGATCAGCACCGGGACGAGCTGGCGCTGGGCCAGCGAGATGGCGTTCGAGTCGCTGTTCGACTGGGTCAGCATCTCGTTGGGCGCGATCAGGCCGAGCGAGCGATCGACCGTCAGCATCAGCGGCGCGCGCGCGTGCCAGACCCGGACCGCGCTGGCGACGCCGTCGAGCTGTTCGATCGGGTAGTCCTCGGCCTCGGGGCCGCTGAGCAACAGCAAGACGAGCACGCCGCGGTCGACCGTCTCGCGGAGCGTCGGCTGAATTCGCGTCAGCAGCGACGCCGGCAGGTTCAGCGTCACCTCCTCGTCGGCGCTCTTGAGAAGTCGCTCGATGCGCTTGAGCACCGTCGGCCGGGACTTGATCACCTCGAACTGTTCGATCTCCTCGTCGGTACTGGTGTAGCGTTGCTCGAGTTCGGGCTCGATCGTCTCGATCGTCCCGCTGAGCCGCTCGATCACCTCCGAGGGCGGCCGGGCCTTGATCATCGTCGGTACCGAGTGATCGTTGACCTCGACGAAGCCGCGCTCCTCGAGCTCCTCGCTGATGCTGTAGACGTAGCGCTTGGAGACGTCGGCGTCGTTCGCGACTTCGCTCGCCTTGGCTTCTCCCCTATCCAGAATCGCCAGGTACGTGTCGATCTCCTTCTCCGAGAGGCCGAACTGGGACAGCAGATCGGCGAGGCCCCGTTCATCCATGATTATTGACTACATCACTCTTGCTCACGGGCAATAATAAATGGCAAGGACCGGAGTCGCGACGCTGCGCTCGGATCGGAAGCGGCGTTTGAAGCGGTTTAACGGCGCCATACTGAAGTCCTCTCCGTTAATCGGCGTGCAATAAACCGTGAATTAGTATTTCAACAATGTTTATATCCGACGGTCCACTGTGTCGGAACGATGAAACTGCGGACAGCGCTACGGGACTACAAAGAGCGGCGTGGCAGCGAGACGGCGTTCCCGGGGGAACGGCGCTCGACTGCCGGCATCTTCTCGGGTCTCGACGATCGCCTCGTGCACGTCGGACCCGACGGCTCGCTCCGTGACTTCTCGTATCCTCTGACCGGGTATGGCGGCATCGAACACCTGCGCTTCGGGCTGCGGGTCGACGACGAGATCCGCTGGTTCGACGAGTACGACGCAGAGCGACAGTCCTACCTCGATGACACCGCGATCGTCGAAACCGAACGGTCCGTCGGCGACGCGACGGTCGTCCAGCGGGACCTGACGCTCGGCGACGGCCACGTCACGAACGTGCGCGTCGAGGGCGACGCCGACGCGGTCTGCGTCTCGGCGACGTTCTCGCCCGACGACACCGGCACCCAGCTCGCGCAGCTCGACCACGGCGACGCGGTCGAGGTGTTCCACCGGCGCGAGCACGACTACTTCGCCGCGTCGACCGGCTTCGAGGAGCTCTCGGGACAGGTCCCCGAGCAGATCGACGAGGTACTGGCCGACGGCGACCCGGTCGAGTTCCCCCGGGACGTCGACGACGGCCGCTACGAGGAGAACAAGCTCGGCGGGACGGTGTACGGCGTCGCCCCGCTCGAAGACGGCGCGGTGACGTTCGCGTCGCTGCTGAGCGCGGTCGACGAGATCGACCGCGCCGAGGCGCTCGATCGGACGCGCTCGCTGGCGGCCGACCACGACGCCGACGCGATCGCGACGGCCGGCGCGCGCCAGCTTCCGAACTGGGACACCGGCCTGTCGGGCGACGGCGGTGCCACCGACGACCTGCGCGTGCTCTCTCTACTGTCGTGCCAGACCGGCGCGCGGATCGCCGGCCCCGACTTCGATCCGACGTACGCGTACTCGGGCGGCTACGGCTACACCTGGTTCCGCGACGACGCCGAGATCTCGCGGTTCCTGCTGGAGGCCGACGAGCGGACCGGGCTCGACCTCTCCGGGTTCCACGAGGCCAGCGCGCGGTTCTACGCCCGGACCCAGCAGCCCGACGGCACCTGGCCCCACCGCGTGTGGCCCGACGACGGCAGCCTCGCGCCGGGCTGGGCTCACGGGCGCCTCGAAGCGACCGACGGCTCCGACTACCAGGCCGACCAGACCGGCAGCGTCGCGGCGTTCCTGGCGACGTACCTCCGGCTCGGCGAGCCCGAGGATCCCGCGGCGATCGAGGCGACGATAGCCGACGCGCTCGACGGGCTGGCCACGACGACCGACGACGACGGGCTGCCCGAGACGGCCCAGAACGCCTGGGAGAACATGACCGGCCGGTTCGCCCACACGACGGCGACGTTCCTGCACGCCTACGCGGCGATCGCCCGTGCGCCCGTCGACGACGAGCTCGCGGAGCGCGCCCTCGCGGGCGCCGAGAACGTCTACGAGAGCGTCGACGAGCTCTGGATGGACGATCGGGGCGCGTACGCGCTCCGGATCGAGGACGGCGAGCTCGACGAGCGGCTCGACTCCAGCGCGCTCGCGCTGGCCGACGCCCACCGCGAGTACGCGGCAGTCGCCGAGATCGACGACGAGCGGCTCGAACGGCTGACCAGCCACGTCGAGACGACGATCGACGGGCTGTACCGCGATCCCGAGGACAGCGACATCCGGGGCGTCGTCCGATTCGAGGAGGATCCCTGGCGGCGTCGCGAGCAGGCCGACGAGAAGATCTGGACGGTGTCGACGGCGTGGGCGGCCAACGCCGCGACGAAACTCGGCGCGCTGCTCGCCGAGTACGATCGCGAGGAGGCCGAGGACGCGTACGAGCGCGCGGTCGATCTGCTGGACGTCATCGCGCCCGGCGGGCCGCTCTGTCTCGACAGCGGCTACCTGCCCGAGCAGCTGTTCGACGACGGCACGCCCGACAGCGCGACGCCGCTCGGGTGGCCCCACGCGCTCCGGCTGGCGACCGACACCGAACTGCGGACCCGCGGTCCGATCGCCGACGAGGAGCCGGTCGTCGCCGACGACTGAGCCGATATCCTTTTTCGGAACTCGCTCCCGGTAGCGACCGCTCTCGACTGCGGAGAGCGAACTGACGACCTCGGAGTACGGGCGACACGCCGGCGGCTCCGAAACGTGGCGACGAAAGAATCGCAGAAGAACGTAGACAGATGCGGCAAGCCGACTGCGCGAGAGCCTTAGTCCGACGCGGTGGGCGCCGCGCGGTTCGCCTCGGCCGACAGCACGTCCAGCCCCGTATCCGGCGAGAACAGGTGGACGTGGTTCTCGTCGAACGTGAGCTCGATCGACTCGCCGTCGGCCGGCTCGACGTCGGCGTCGACGCGCGCGATGAAGTCGTCGGCGATATCGAGGTGGAGGTAGTTGTCGCTGCCGATCGGTTCGAGCACCTCGACGGTCGCGGTGAAGGACTTGTTGCTGCCCGAGCGCGTCGGGTAGACGTTCTCCGGGCGAACGCCCATGGTGAATCGCTGGCCGGAGATGTCCTGCTCGAGCCCCTGGACGTACTCGGAGCTGAGGTGGTACTGGAAGCGGCCGTCGATGGACGACAGCTGGACGCCGTCGCCCGTCGCGGACGCCTCGACCTCGACGAAGTTCATGCTCGGCGAACCGATGAAGCCGCCGACGAACTCGTTGACGGGGTTCTCGTAGACCTCCTTGGGCGCGCCGACCTGCTGGAGCTTGCCGTCGTTGAGGATCACGATCCGGTCGCCCATCGTCATCGCCTCCTCCTGATCGTGGGTGACGTAGACGGAGGTGACGCCGAGCTCGTTCTGCAGGCGCTGAATCTCGGTGCGCATCGTCGTCCGGAGCTTCGCGTCGAGGTTCGACAGCGGCTCGTCGAACAGGAACACTTCGGGCTCGCGGACGATCGCGCGACCGAGCGCGACGCGCTGTTTCTGTCCGCCCGAGAGTTCGTCGGGCTTGTCGGCGAGCAGCTCCTCGATCCCCATCATCTCGGCGGCCTGTCGGACGCGCTCGCGGCGTTCGTCCGGCCCCAGGTCGGTGCTCATCCGGAGACCGAACTCCATGTTCTCGAACACCGTCTTGTGGGGGTACAGCGCGTAGTTCTGGAACACCATCGCGATGTCGCGGTTCTTCGCGTGGACGTCCGTGACGTCCTCGTCGCCGATGTGGATCGTACCCGACGTGGCGCGCTCGAGACCGGCGAGCATCCGCAGGGTCGTCGTCTTCCCGCAGCCGGAGGGGCCGACGACGGTGACGAACTCCTCGTCGGCGATCTCGAGAGACAGGTCGTCGACCGCCACGATGCTCCCGGCGTCGTACTCCTTGCGCAGGTTCTGGACCGTGATACTTGCCATTATTATTTTTCGTGGTATCAAACCGTATAACTCTTACCCAAACGAACCAAGATGGGAGGAACGAATTCATCGCACGTAATCACGAATGCTGGTATCAATCCGCACGCCGGCGCGATCAGTTCGAGACGCAGCACCGCTATTCGTCCCGCCGGCAGTGACTGTTGCGATCACCGATAACACGGCTATCGTCGCAACTGTTCCGGCCATCGGGCACGCGGGCGCCTCCGACCCGGAGAAAATACTAAGGAGCATCGATCATACGGGTCGTAGTAGATCGCGATCCTCTGATGGGTTGTCCGCGAATTCACCACTATAGATAATGTTACATATGCCGTCTCCCAATTGCTCGGATAGTTCAAGGGAGATCTCATATCAACGGTAGATCAGTTCGTCGGCGAAAGGATAACCCAAACCATTAAATACACGAGGACATTATTCATCATCAATTCATCCATGCCAATGGATAGACGCAGCGTACTGAAAGGCGCGAGTGGTATTGCAGCAGCAAGCACCCTATCGGGATGTCTCGGCTTCCTCGGGGGCGGCGGTGGCGGCGGCACCTCGGGCGACGCGATGCTCTGGCACGCGATGACCGACTCGGAGACGGAGACGTTCGAGGAGAGCCTCAGCATCTACAACGACGAGAACGACGCCGAGATCGTGTCCGAGGAGAACGGCGACCTCCGCAACAACGTCGAGACGACCCTGGCCTCGGGCGACGGCCCCGAGATGTACCGCTGGGCGCAGGACTGGGCCGGCCAGCACTACCAGCGCGACTTCCTGTACGACGCCAGCGACGATATCGACTTCAGCCTCGAAGACACGTTCAGCCAGGCGGCGGTTCAGGCGATCACCGTCGGCGCTGACGACGCCGTCGTCGGCCTGCCGGTGGGCGGCGAGACGGTGTCCCTGCTGTACAACAAGGACATGGTCGACTCTCCGCCGGAGACGTTCGCGGAGATGGAGTCGATCATGCAGGAGCACAACGACCCGAACAACGGGAAGTTCGGCCTCTCGCACCCGATCGATCCGTACTTCATCAGTGGCTGGATGCACGGCTTCGGCGGCTACTACTTCCAGGTCAACGAGGACGGCGAGGGCGTCACCGGGCTGGACATGGACGAGACCAAGCGCGGGATGGAGTTCGTCAAGGACCACATCTGGCCCTACGTCCCGTCCGACACCAACTACGGCCCGCAGCAGGCAGTCTTCACGAACGGGAGCGCGCCGTTCGCGATCAACGGTCCCTGGAGTATCTCGGCTTTCGAGGACAAGGGCATCAACGTCGGCGTCACCTCGTTCCCCACCGTCGACGGCAACACGCCGTCGCCGTACACGGGAACCTCGATGTGGTACTTCTCGGCCCGCATGGGCGACGACGAGGACCGCCGCGAGTCCGCGCTGAACTACGCCAAGTGGATCTCGCAAAGCAAGGAGCGCCAGACGGCCTACGCCGAGACTCACAGCGACGTCCCGGTGCTCAACTCGATTTCGAGCGACGACCTCGGCGAACAGGTCGCCGGGTTCAAGGGCTCCTACGAGGGCGGGATCGCGATGCCGAACCACCCCAAGATGAGCGCGGTCTGGACGCCCACCGGAGACGCCATCAACGCCGTGCTACAGGACGACGCCGACATCGACTCCCGGTTCGACAAGGCGGCCGAGACAGTCCGTAGCAACTGGGAAGAGTAACCCCCGCCACCAGAATTTTTTATGAGCCTGTCTAGCGAAAACATCGATAGATCCTGGTTACGGGACAGACTGCCGTCCTCCGACGACAAGGCCGGCGCGTTAGTGCTACCGGGGCTCATCGCCTACACCGGGTTCATGCTGTTCCCGCTGTTCTACCTGCTGTTCCTGTCGTTCACCAGCGCGCAAGCCCCCGAGGACCTCATCAACAGCAACTTCACGTTCGTCGCCCTCGACAACTACCTCAAGCTGATCCAGGAGACGCAGTTCTGGCAGTCGATGGGGATCACCTGGCTGTTCGTGTTCTGTAGCATGACGCTGAAGATCGGCTTCAGCATCTTCGTCGCGCTCGTGCTCACCCACGAGCGGGTCAAGGGCAAGCGCTACATGCGCGCGATCGTGATCATCCCGCTCGGTCTGCCGGGGATCTTCAAGATCACCGTCTGGCGGAGCATCTTCAGCAACGCGCGCTTCGGGCTGGCAAACACTCTCTACATCAACTTCATGGAATTGTTCGGGGCGAACCCCGGACCGATACAGTGGCTGGCTAACCGCTGGATGGCGTTCGCCAGCTACGTGGTCACAGAGCTGTGGCTCGCGTATCCGTTCATGGTGATCATCATCGTGAGCGCGCTACAGGACGTCTCGGGTGAGCTCCACGACGCCGCGAAAGTCGACGGCGCGGGCTATCTCCATCGGTTCGTCCACGTGACGCTACCGGCGATCAAGCGGCCGGTCTGGTTCGCGTCGATCCTGACCGCGGCCGCCTCGTTCCAGCAGTTCCTGGTCCCATTCGTGTTCAACGAAGGCGGTCCCGCGAGGAACAACGAACTGATCCTCGTGTACGGCTACCGCGAGGCGTTCGTCCGAACACCACAGGACATGGCGCTGGCCTCGGCGATCATGTTTAGCGCGCTGATCTTCATCGGGATGTTCATGTGGATCAACGTCAAGAAAGGCCGTCTCGCAGACGGGGTGCAGAACGCATGAGCATGCGAAAATCAATCCTTCAGAACATCCGCGACGACATCGTCCACGCGCTGCGCTGGCCGATTCGCGTCGCGGAGGACGTACAGAAGACGATCATCGGCCTCCGCGAAGGCCGAGTTACCTACAGGGACATCGCCGTGACGGCCCTGGCGTCGCTCGGTGCGTTGCTGTTCGTCGTGTTGCTGATGTTCCCGGTGTACTGGGTCATCAACTCCTCGATCGCACAGGGGACGCCCGCGGCGAACCTCTACAGCCAGGGGATCTTCGCGTCGCCCACCGAGTGGAACGTCCAGGCCTACGAGTGGCTCTGGGGCGAGTCGGATTTCTTCTTCGAGGGCGGATTCCCCGGTGACGGCGCCGGGTTCGGCGAGATCTGGAACGCCTTCCTCGCCTCGAACCTCGCGAACAGCCTCCGGCTCTCGATCCCGACGGTCGCGTTCTCGTTCCTGCTGATCGTCCCCGGTGCGTACACGCTGTCGCGCCACGATTTCACGGGGCGGAAACCGCTGCTGTACGGGTACGTGATGCTGACCCAGGTCGGCGGCGGGCTCAACATCGCGGCGCTGATCGCGCTGTACGTGGTGTTCAACGCGGCGGGCATCACCAACAGCCACCTCGCGCTCGCGATGTTCTACGCGGCCGGCGCGGTGCCGTTCAACACCTGGCTGCTGAAGACGTTCATGGACAATATCCCCGAGTCCTACACCGAGGCGGCGCTGGTCGACGGCGCGTCGCGGCGCCGGATCGTCTGGGAGGTCATCCTCCCGCTGACGAAACCCGGCCTCGCGGTCGTGCTGATCTTCACGTTCCTCGCAGGGTGGAACGAGTTCATCGTCGCCCAGCTGATGCTGAGCTCCGACGGCTACCCGCTCTCGGTGGGGCTGTACATGCTCGTCGACGAGTTCGCGACGCCGTGGGCGCAGTTCGCGGCGTACGCGCTCGCCTACGCGACCCCCGTGGCGCTGATCTACTTCTTCTCCCAGCGCTACGTGGAGAGCGGCCTGTCGTTCGGCGGCATGGAAGGGTAACCCCTTCCGCGAGGCGTTTTTCTTCGGTGCGGGAGAGACCTACCGGACCCAAAAGGCACTTCTTACGCGGGGGCCTACCACGGATAACCAATGGCGCACAGTCCCTCGCTTCCTGACCGTCCCCGGCTCGAACTCGACCCCGAAATGACCGACGAGGAACGGCTGGCGGCGCTGCGGGAGCACTACGCGGACATTCTCGACGTCAACGAGGAACTCACCGAACAGCTAGACGCCGCCGATCGCCGGCGCGAGGAACTCAGGGAGAAAGCAGAGAAGCTCGAACGACAGAACGAGGCGCTCAAGACGTCCTCCCTGTACGTCGCGACGGTCGAGGAAGTGACCGACGAGGAAGTCGTCGTCAAACAGCACGGCAACAACCAGGAGGTGCTGACCGAAGTGTCGCCGTCGCTGGCCGACGATCTGGAGGCCGGCGACCGCGTCGCGGTCAACGACTCCTTTAGCATCCAGACGGTGCTCGATCAGGAGACCGACGCGCGGGCCCAGGCGATGGAGGTCGACGAGTCGCCCGACGTCACCTACGCCGACATCGGCGGTATCGACGAGCAGATCCGCGAGGTCCGGGAGGCCGTCGAGCAGCCGCTGGTCGAGCCCGAGCGCTTCGAGGAGGCCGGCATCGACCCGCCCAGCGGCGTCCTGCTGCACGGCCCGCCGGGCACCGGCAAGACGATGCTCGCGAAGGCCGTCGCCAACGAGACCGACGCCACCTTCATCAAGATGGCCGGCTCCGAACTCGTTCGCAAGTTCATCGGCGAGGGGTCCCGACTGGTCCGGGACCTGTTCGAGCTGGCGACCGAGCGCGAGCCGTCGATCATCTTCATCGACGAGATCGACGCCATCGCCGCCAAGCGCACCGAGTCCAAGACCTCCGGCGACGCCGAGGTCCAGCGCACGATGATGCAGCTGCTCTCGGAGATGGACGGCTTCGAGACCCGCGGCGAGGTGCGGATCATCGCGGCGACGAACCGCTTCGACATGCTCGATCGCGCGATCCTCCGGCCCGGCCGGTTCGACCGGCTCATCGAGGTGCCCGAACCGGACTTCGACGGCCGCGAGCAGATCCTGCAGATCCACACCCGCGACATGAGCCTCTCGGACGATCTCGACTTCACGACGCTGGCCAGCCGAACCGAGGGCAAGAGCGGCGCAGAACTCGAGAGCCTGGCGACGGAGGCCGGGATGTTCGCCATCCGCGACGGCCGCACCGAGGTCCGGATGCAGGACTTCGAGGAAGCCATGGAGAAGCTCGAAGACGACGACGAGGCCGGCGATCAGGTCGCCTCGGCCGGCTACGCCGACTACGCGTACTGACGGAGCTACGCGACCGCTCCGACGGGACTGCACGCCACTTTTTTCGTCCGCGTTCGTCGTCCGACGACGCTCTCGCCGACGCTTGCGCCCGACGCCGCTCTCGCCGTCGCCGAGTGAAACTCGGCGAGCCCCGCCTCACTCCGTTCGGCAGGACGCCGCGGAGCGTCGGCTCCCCGACGCGACGACCACGTTCCGATGGTTCTGCCCGCCCGATTCGTAACGCATTATCCCCCGCGGCCACTTGTCCGGGTATGGAACCGATTCGGATCGTCTGGGGGACCGGCGAGGGCCCCACCGAGATGGCGTCGTACGACGCCGCCCTGGCCGACGCCGGGATCGAGAACTACAACCTCGTCTCGGTCTCCTCGATCGTGCCCGCGGGCGCGGAGATCGACCCCGTCGGAACGGCGCCGGACCTCGGCCCCGCGGGCGAGCGTCTCACCGTCGTCGAGGGCCGTGCGACGGCGCAGCCGGCCGCGGACGCGACGGGCGCCGGCGACACCGTCAGCGCGGGGCTCGGCTGGGTCCGCGACGACGACGGCCCGGGGCTGTTCTACGAGGCGGCCGGTCGAGCGTCGCCGGACGTGGTTAGCCGCCGCGTGATCGAGGGTCTCGAGGCCGGACAGGAGCTCCGTGACTGGGCGTTCGGCGAACCGGAGTACCAGGTCGTCAGCGCCGACGTCGCCGCCGACGCGTACACGACCGTCGTCGTGCTCGCGGCGTACGGCCGCAGCGAGCCGATTCTCTGAGGGTATCTGGGGCGTCCCGCCCCGCGTCGCTCGCTGTCCAGTATGGTCGAACGGACACACCATTTTATGCCGAACGAACGTGAATGATTCACTAACGAACGCCGTGCCAACACCCATCACACGACTTGGCCGGCGAACGAGGTGAAACCATGTCACAACTGTACCTCGCGAGTACGATCGCGACCGGCGCCGCGCTGCTCGTAGTCGTGTATCTGTTCGCTCGAACGAACGACCGGCGCCGCGCAGCGGCCGGCGGTTCGTTCGACTCGCGGCGACTACGGAGCTCCGTCGATGTGGACGAATCGAACTCGAGTCGGCTCGCACGGACGCGGCTCGCCTGGTATCTGGGCTTCGCGGCGGCGGCGCTCGGCGTCGTCGGGGCCGGGGTCGCCGCGGTCGCCGGCCTCGTCGGGAGTGCGGGCGCCCTCGCCGCGCTGGCACTCGTCGCGCTCGTTGGCCTGTACCTCGTCGTCGGGACGTACACGATGGCCAAGAGCCGCGGGCGGCCGGAGTCGCTGGCCGTGGCCGAGGGGATCGGCGTGCTCGGCGCGCTCGCGCTGCTCGGGATGATCGTCGTCCTGGTACTGGGCTGACCGTGCCGGGCGATGACCGCCGCGCTGGTGAAGCCCGGCCCCCCGACGACCGACGAGTCGACGGCGGGCGGGTCGAGACGGCGCCGACGGCGGACGATCGCCTCGCAGCGACGCTCGCACGTCGGGACGTGCAAGCCGTCGCGGCGCTGATCGTCGCGCAAGCGGTGCTGGTCGCGGGTTACTTCGCGGTGACGAGCGCCCGGCCGACCAGCCTCCGGTACGTCTGGTACCCTGTGATCTGGATCACCGTCGGCGTCTGGGCGGTCGCGTCGCGCTCGCTCCCGCCGGCGGATCGACGCGGTAGATTCCTGGCGGTGACCATCGGCGTCGTCTACCTGCTCGTACTCGCGCGCCTGGGAAACGTCGTCGGCCCCGCGACCCACGGGGCGAGCGGCGTCCGCGTGATCGCGGCGTCGCCGGGATGGGGGCCGACGCTCCAGTACAGCGGCGCGACGCTGACGGTGACCGCGATCCCGTTCGTCGTCGTCGGCTACGCCGCGCTGTCCTATCTGGTGTACGCCGCGGTACTCGACGCCAGCGGCGCAGCGCTGTCCGGGCTACTCGGACTGGCGGCCTGCGCGAGCTGTAGCCTCCCGCTCGTCGCGGCGCTGATCGCCGGCATCGCGGGCACCGGCGCCGCGAGCGCGGCGTACGTGTTCTCGCTCGACGTCGCGACGCTCGCGTATCTGCTGTCGGCGGCCGGTTTGTACTGGGGGCCGACGATCGGCGCCGCTATCGGCGGTCGGATGTCCTGACGGGAGCGAAGGTCAACTCCAGACGGAGAACGTCGCCGCGCCGGCGAGCAGCAGCACCATGAACAGCCCGGTGAGCATCACGTACGTCACCGGCCGGGGCTCCTCGCGCAGGTGCTGGAAGTAGCCCGCGATCAGGCCGATCTTGATCGCGGCGGCGACGAACGTCGCGGCGATCGCCTGCTGATAGCTCAGGAACGCGACCTCGAAGAACGCGAACTTCGAGATCGCCAGCGCCATCAACACGACGTAGATCGCGAAGTACGTCCGGAGCGACGCCATCGGTGTAGATCTGGGTCGCCGGAAACTTATAGATTCGCCTGTGATTCACACGCACGATGGGCGGCGCCCGCCGTCCGAGCCCCGGCGAGTCGTTCCCCGCCAGACGACAGGATGATGATGCTCGGCGGGCACGATGCAGACAAGAATGACAGCGAGCCCACCGCGCCGGCGCCGCGCCGCAGTGACGGCCGCGCTGGCGCTGACGGTCGGCGTCGCCGTCGGCAGCGACGTCGCGGCGGCGAGCAACGTCGTCAGCGGTCTGCAGGGCGGTAGCGGCACCGTGACGGTGCCGACGTGGCTGTTCTTGCTGACCGGCGGGGCCGTCATCGCGGCCTCGGGGATGCTCTCGATGCTCGTGACCGACCGGGCGTTCTTAGAGGAGATCCACACCTGGTCGCTGCCGGTGCCCGGCACCGAAGCGGTTCGGACGTGGCTCGGCAGGCTGGGAGCGGCCGGCACGGCGGTCGTGCTGGCGCTGGTCGTCTACACCGGCTTCACCGGTCCGCAGATCGGAAGCGCGAGCTTCGCCGTGCTGGTCGTGTTTGTCGGCGCGCGGGCGGGGCTGACGATGGTCGCGTACGCCGTCGGGAACCCCTGGCCTGCGCTCGACCCGTGGCGTCGCGTCGCCGCGGCGCTGCCGAACGGGTTCGTCGAGTATCCCACCGACTGGAAGCGCTGGCCGGCGGTCGCCGCGCTGCTGGCGCTGATCTACGTCGAGATCGTGACGCCGCTGACCCAGTCGCCCGCGACGCTCGCCTGGGCCGTCCTGGGCTACTCGGCGTTCGCGATCGCGGGCGCCGTCGCGGTCGGGCCCGACGCCTGGGTCCGGAACGCCGACCCCGTCTCGACGTGGTTCCGGTTCTACGGCGCCGTCGGGCCGCTCCAGCGGACGGGCGAGGGCTGGTCGCTGCGCGCGCCCGGGTCGCGGCTCCGCGAGGCCGATCTCGTCACCGACCTCTCGGACGTCGCATTCGTCGTGTTGCTGGTCTGGGAGCTGACCCTAAGCGGGTTCGTCGTGACGCCGCCGGGCGAGACGGTCGTCGAGGCGCTGGTCGGCGTCGGCCTCCCGCCGGTCGTCGCGTACCTGCTACTCCTGCTCGCCGGCTTCGCGCTATTTTTGGGCGCGTACCTGCTGGCGGCCCGGCGCTCCCGCGAGCGCGCGACGACGTATCTCACGGCCCGTTACCTCGCGCTGCGCTTCGCTCCCTCACTGCTCGCGATCGCCGGCGGGTACCATCTCGCGCACTACTTCGCCTTCTTCGTCTCGCAGACGCCGTCGCTGTGGACCGCGCTGGTCAACCCGCTCTCGCCGCCCGCGCCGCCGGCGTTCACCCGGCTGGTACTGCCGGGCTGGTTCAGCACGCTCGACATCGGCTTCGTGCTCGCGGGCCACGTGCTGGCGGTCTGGGCGGCCCACGCCACCTCGTTCGACCTGTTCCCCGGGCGCTTGCAGGCGATCCGCAGCCAGATCCCCTTCATCGCCGTGATGGTCGCGTACACGATGCTGTCGCTGTGGCTGCTCTCGATGCCGACCGGAACGACGCCGTTCGTGCAGGGGTAGCGCGCGGCGGTGTCAGTCCCGACCGCTCCCGGAGCTTACACGGTAACAAAACTCTTGGTAAGGAGGCACGTACCACACAACGATCGACGGCGCCATGTCCACACCGACGAACGACGCCGCGACGTCCGCGGCGCCCGACGACGCCGCTGCGCAGGCATCTTCCGGTGCCGCCGGGACCGCGTCGGCGTCCGAACGGGCCGTCGCGGTGCCCGAGGGCGAGCGCCCCGCGGCGCGATGTCGCCACTGCGACCGGCCGTTTCGGGACGAGCGCCTCCACGCGCTCCACCTCGGCGAGGCCCATCTCGACGCGTGCAGCGACGCCGAGCGCGAGCGCTACGAGGCGATCTACGACGAGGAGAACCACGATCTGTTCACGTTCCACGTCAAGGTCGTCGTGACGCTGCTGGTCACGTACTTCGTTTTCACCTATCTGTACGGGTTCGTCTGGGCGTGATGGTCGGGCACACGAGGTGGCAAAGCGAGTGCGATCCCGGACGGCCCCGCCACTTACGGCGTCGTCGCCGGTACCGTTGTGTATGCCTGTCGACGCAGCCGAGTTCGAGCGGGGACAGGAGCGCTACTCGGTCGAGAACGCGATCATCCACTTCCTCCACGACAACCACGAGGCGGCGTACAACGTCCGGGAAATCACCGAGGAGGTGATGGACACCGGCTGGTCGGAGGCGAACGTCGAGACCGGTGAGTTCGAGGACGTGGTGGGCTGCGTTCTGGATCTGGCGACGATCAGTTCGATCCTCGATCGACTCGTCGACAACGGACGGGTGGACCGCCGGATCGTCGACGTCGGCCGGGGCAAAGAGAGCTACTACCGGGCGCCCTGAGCGAGGACTCCGGCAGCCCTCGGGAGGCGTCGACCGAGCCACAGCGCGCGGAAAAGAAGTCGGGTTACAGCAGGTAGAACAGCGGGAACAGCAGCACCCACACGATGTCGACGAAGTGCCAGTAGAGCCCGAAGTACTCGACGGGCTCGTCGTCGCCCAGATACGCCCCGCCGGACGCCCGATAGATCATGAACAGCGCGACGATCATGCCCAGGATCACGTGGAACCCGTGCATCCCGGTCGTGAGGTAGTACACTGACTCCTCGATGCCCGACCACGGGTAGACGCCGATGGCGAACTCGTGGGACCACTCCCAGGCCTTGATCCCGAGGAAGGTCAGCCCCAGCAAAACGGTAGCGACGAGGCTGCCGACCAGTCCGCGCTTGCTTCCGCGCTCGGCGTACACCATCGCGAGGACGACGGTGAAGCTGCTGGTCAGCAACACGAGCGTGTTCACCAGCCCAGGCAGGGCGTCCGGCGGCACGTTGTGCCAGTCTGCCCAGCCGAAGTTGATCCGGATGAACATGTACGCGCCGATCAGCGCGCCGAACACGACGACGTCCGACGCGAGGAAGAACCAGACGCCGAGTTTCCCCTTCTCGACGCCGTCGAACGGCCAGCGCTCGGCGATCGCCGGCTCGGGCGCGTGGAAGCTCTCCATCCCGAACTGATAGGAGCTGTAGAGAGTGACGCCGAGCCCGACCGCCAGCGGCGCGAGGTAGGCCGTCTGAACGAGTTCGCCCTGCCGGAACGCCGACAGTCCGGCGAACAGGAAGAACAGCCCGACGCCGACGCCGAGCGGCCAGATGCTCGCGTGATCGGGCTCGCGGTCGTGGGTGGTCTCGGTCGGCGTCGGCGTCGCGGTCGCGCCGGTCGGGACGGCCGGGCGGCCGACCGCGGTGCCACCGTCCGTAGTTCTCTCTCCTCCGTCGGCCGCGTGCGCCCGATCGTCCTCGTCGTCGACGAACGAGAGCCCGCCGTCGGCGAACGAGACGCGACCGGCCCAGTTCTCCAGGGGCGGCGGCGAGGGGATCGCCCACTCGGTCGTCGCGGCGTACTCCCAGGGGTTGTCGCCGGCGGGCTCGCCCGAGAGGAAGCTGTGGTAGAGGTTGTAGAACATCACGAGGAACGAGCCGCCGAGCACGAACCCGCCGATCGTCGCGAGCTGGTGCCACGGCGTCAGGCCGGTGGCGTACTCGAACACGCGCCGGGGCGTCTTCCAGGCGGCGAACATCGGGAAGTACAGCAGGTTGAACCCGACGAAGTATAGCGCGAAGTGGAGTTTCCCGAGCCGCTCGTCGTACATCTTCCCCGTCATCTTCGGGAACCAGTAGTAGAGCCCGCCGATCAGCGCCGTCACGCCCGCGACCATCACGTAGTGGAAGTGCGCGACCACCCAGTAGGTGCCCCGGAACTCGTAGTCGAGCACGATCGCGCCGAGGAAGACGCCGGTGATCCCGCCGACGATAAACAGGACCAGGGCGCCCAGTGAGAACAGGAACGGCGTCGTGAAGCGGATCTTCCCCTTCGCCATCGTGTAGATCATCGAGAACACCATCAGGTCGAAGGGCAAGGAGATCCCGATCGTCGAGGCCATCATCAGCGTCTTGATCTCCAGGTTGATCGTCGTCAGGAACATGTGGTGCATCCAGACGAGGAAGCTCTGGACCGCCACGAGGATCATCGCGAGGATCACCCACTTGCGCCCGACGAGTCGACGCCCGCAGAACGACTGGAACGCCTCGAACATCACGCCCAGCGCCGGGAAGAACACGATGTACACCTCCGGGTGGCCGAAGAACCAGAAGATGTGGGCCCACAGTAACGACCCCCCGGACCCGGTCGCGGCGAGGTAGGTCGTCCCGACGATCCGATCCGACAGCAGGACCACCAGCGCGGCCAGCAGCGCCGCGAACGCGAACAGCATCATCCAGACTGTCAGCAGAATCGACCACGAGAACATCGGGAGCTGCCACAAGCCCATCCCCTCCGCGCGCCCGCGATGGATCGTCACGAGGAAGTTGATCGTGCCGACGGTGACCGAGATGACAAAGAGCGTCAGCGCCAGGATCGTCATCGTCCCGCCGACGGAGGGCGTGAACATGGGCAACTGCCCGCCGGTGGCTTCCGCCATCTCGACGTTCAGCGGCGCGTACATCGTCCAGCCGCCCTGGAACGCCCCGCCCTGGAAGAACGAGGCGAGTACGAGGAGCCCCGAGAACAGGTACAGCCAGTAGCTCAGGGCGTTCAGTCGCGGAAAGGCGAGGTCCTTCGCGCCGATCTGCAGGGGGACGACGTAGTTGGCGAAACCGAAGGCGAACGGCGAGAGGAACCAGAACACCATCACCAGCCCGTGGACGGTGACCGCCTGATTGTACGCCGACGCCGAGAGGATCGACGCGCCGGGCGACCACAGCTGGATCCGAAAGAGGAGCGCGAGGATCCCGCCGGCCACCAGGAAGAACAGCGAGGTCACGATGTAGAGGATGCCGACGTCCTTGTGGTTGGTCGTGACGAGCCAGCGCCTGACCGAGGACATCGGCGGAAGGTGGTGCTCGTGATCCATGCTCATCGGATCCCACCTCCTGCGTGCGCCGTCATCGGAGTCGTACCGGTCACTGCCTCACCGGCCGCCGCAGGCGTCGGGGACGCCGCGGCGTCGAGACGGTTCGACTCGTTGTCGCCGTTCGACTGATCGCCGGTCGCGGACTCGTTTTCGCTCGCAGACTCGTTGCCGCCCGACGACTGGTTCGTCAGCCACGCCTCGTAGGCCTCGGGCTCCATCACGATCACCGTGGCCTCCATCCCGGAGTGGCCGGTGCCACAGAGCTCGAAGCACTCGGCGCGGTACTCGCCGGTTTCGCCGGTGTCGAACCACGTCGTGGAGGTCTGACCGGGGATGGCGTCGGTCTTGACGTGCTTTTCGGGGATGCCGAAGGTGTGCCAGACGTCGCCCGACGACGCCTGCAGTACGACCCGCTCGTTGGCGGGCACGCGCAGCTCGTTGACCGTCGTGACGCCGTTCTCGTACTCGAACTGCCAGGTGAAGTCCTCGCCGGTGATGTTCACCTGCTCGGCGTCGGCGGTGTTTGGCTGGCCCTCGACGTACAGCAGCGCCGAGTACGTCCAGATGATCAGCCCGACGACGATGATCGCGCTGATCGCAAAGGAGAGGAACAGCTTTCGGCCGCCGCCGCCGCCCGACGGGAGGTCGCCGACGCGCGGTCGTTTCTTCGACGCCGCGCCGTCTGCGGCATCCTCGGCGGCGTCAACCTCGGCGCCGTCGTCGCGATTCTTGTAGGCGTTGTACAGCGTGTAGCCGATCACGACGACGCCGACGAGCGTCCCCAGCGCCAGGAACACCTCGAAGATGGACTGGAAGATCTCGGCGCGGGACTGTTCGGCGAACTGCAGCGGGACGAACACCAGGGCTGGGCTACTCACGAGCACATTACTCAAAATTCACATGGATCTCACTTATCTATTGCGGGTGTCGGTAACGCTACACGCGACAAGAGTTACCACTGATGACGACGCCGGCGTTCGGGAAAGCGGCGTCAAACCGCGGGGAGCGAGCGCGTTTCGGCGTCACGACGGGACGACGCGGTGTTCGGCGAGATAAGAAGGCTTATTCGGAATCCCGACCGACGTGGCGCCATATGAATCAGTTCGATGTACCGGAAATCGATTACGACCGGTACACGAACCGCCAACTCGCGATGGTCCCCCTCGCGGTGCTGGCGGCGGCGCTGGCGGTGATCGTGGGGTGGTGGATCGTCACCGGCGCTCCGGCCGCCCTCGGGATGGACTTCGTCGGCGGCACGGAGCTCCGAATTCAGACGACGGACAGCACCGACGAGATCAGAGGCGCCTTCGACGAGGAGGTCGAGTCGATCTCGACGGTCGGCGGCGAGGAAAACACCTATCTCGTCCAGTTCCAGTCGAGCGACTCCGAGGCGCTGGCCCAGCAGGCCAACGACGAGCTCGAACCGGCACCCGACGCCGAGGACGGCGAGGTCGTCAGCCAGGAGAGCTCGATCCCGCCGACGTTCGGCCAGGAGAACCAGACGCTCGCGCTGTGGGGGCTGGTCATCGCGTTCGTCGGGATGAGCGCGATCGCGTTCATCCTGTTCCGGACGTTCGTCCCGAGCATCGCGATCGTCATCTCGGCGTTCAGCGACGTGATGATTCCCCTGGCGGTGATGAATCTCGCGGGCATCCCGCTCTCGCTGGGGACCGTCGCCGCCCTGCTGATGCTGATCGGTTACAGCGTCGACTCGGACATTCTGCTGAACAATCACATCCTCCGGCGGCGCGGCGACTTCTACGAGAGCACCCGCCGCGCGATGAACACCGGCGTGACGATGACCGTCACCTCGATCGCCGCGATGGCCGTGATGACGGTCGTGGCGACGTTCTTCGGCATCGGGCTGCTGTCGGACATCGGCCTCGTGCTGGTCGTCGGCCTCTCCGCTGACCTGATGAACACCTACATGCTCAACCTCAGCCTGCTTCGCTGGTACAAGTTCGAGGGGGTGGCGCGATGAAGCCGACCGAGCTCGTCCGGAACAACCTCCGGGTCTCGATCCTCGTCGCGCTGATCGCGCTGTCGTGTTTCTTCCTGTTCGTCCCCGGCGCCGGCCTGGGCGACGACATCGGCGGCAACGAGACGGCGGTCGACACGCCGACGAACCTCAAATACGGCATCGAGCTCGGCGGCGGCGCCCGGATCCGGGCGCCGGTCGACGGCGTCACGGCCGAAAACGTCGACGTCAGCCAGAACGAACAGGGCGAGCTCGCCGCCGCGGTGGCGAACCAGCTCGGCCTCGACCAGCCGCGGGTGGCGGTCAGCGCCGAGGGCAACACCGTCGAAGTGTTCAGCGGCAACGTCAGCGACGCCGAGCTGGAAGCGGCTCTGCAGGAGGCCGGGCACGCGAGCGAGGACGTCACGATACGGAGCGGCGTCACCGCCGAGACCCGCGACACGATGGTCGAAGTGCTCGAAACCCGCGTCCAGAACACCGGCTTTACCGGCGCGACGGTGAGCGAGGTGCAGGTCGGCGACGAGTGGTTCATCGTCGTCGAGGCGCCCGGCCGGAACGTCGACCTGGCCGAGCTTCGGGACGTCATCCAGAACCGCGGCGTCGTGGAGGTCGTCGCCCACTACCCGACCAACAACCAGAGCGGCAACGGGACCGGCTACGAACAGCAGGTCGCTCTGCGAGCCGATGGGATCACGAGCGTCGGCAACATCGAGTCCCAGGAGGGCGCCGAAGGCTACCAGTTCTCCGTGACGCTCACCGAGGAGGCCGCGCCGCGGTACTCGGACCTGATGGTCGAGACGGGAATCGCGAGCAACCCGGCCTGCAACTACAACGAGAACACCGACCCCAGTCAGTGGGGCTACTGCCAGCTGATCGTCTACGACAACGAGACGATCACCGGACTGACGATGAATCCCGGACTCGGCGACCTGATGGAGAACGACCAGTTCGCGCGGGATCCGACGTTCGTCGTCTCGACGCCGGACCGCCAAAGCGCCCAGGAGATCCGCACTAGCATGCAGCAGGGTAGTCTGCCGGCGACGCTGGACCTGGGCGAGGACTCCAGCAGCTACGAGATCCAGCCCGACCAGGCCCAGCAGTTCCGGTCCAGCTCGGCGCTGACCGGCCTCATCGCGGTGCTAACGGTCGTGCTCGTGGTGTTCCTGCGCTACGGTAATCCGCGGGTCGCGGCGCCGATGTCGGTCACCGCGCTCTCGGAGGTGGTGATCCTGCTCGGCTTCGCGGCGGCGATCAAGATGCCGATCGATCTGTCCCACGTCGCCGGGTTCATCGCGGTCGTCGGGACCGGGGTGGACGACCTGATCATCATCGCCGACGAGGTGTTAGACGAGGGCGACGTCAGCTCCGGCCGGGTGTTCGACAGCCGGTTCAAGAAGGCGTTCTGGGTGATCGGCGCCGCCGCCGCGACGACAATCATCGCGATGAGCCCGCTGGCGGTGCTTTCGCTGGGCGAGCTGCGCGGGTTCGCCATCATCACGATCCTCGGCGTGCTGATCGGCGTGTTCATCACCCGGCCCGCCTACGGGAACATCCTCCGGCGGCTGAAGACCGACAAGTAGGCGGTATTCGCTTTCGCTGCCCGGCTTCTCGTTTTGCGTCGCCGTTTCGCCGATTCTCTCAGAACTGATCCAGCGCCGACTGCTCGGCCGCGGCCAGCGCGTCCTCGCACGTTCCCCAGCTTTTGCGCGCGCAGTCCGGTAGCTCGCCGTACTCGTCGACATATCCGCGGATGAACTCGCGAGTGGTCGGATCGCTCGGGTAGCCGCTGCCGACGTTGCCGTACGTTTCCGCGAGCGCGTCGACGTGGCGATCCCGCGCGACCTTCGCGAGCACGCTCGCCGCGCTGACGACCGGGTAGGTCTCGTCGGCGCCGTGTTCGGCGCGCACCTCGACGTCGGCGTCGACGCCGTCGCCGACGCGCCGGGCGAACCGCTCGGCGTCGGTGTCGCAGGCGTCGACGATTCCGACGGTGCCGGCCTCGACGACGGCGTCGAGCGCCCGCGACTGGGCGTCGACGGTCAGCTCGTTCATGCCGGATTCGGGGGCGTCGATGCGCTCGGTCGGGACCTCTACGACCGACGACCGGACGTTGTCGTCGCCGCGCAGTTCGCTTGCGAGTTTCTCGCGGCGATCCCGGGAGAGTTTCTTCGAGTCGTCGACGCCGTCGGGGATCGACGCCGCGTCGTCGACGGCGACCGCCGCGACGAACATCGAGCCGAGCGCCGGGCCGCGGCCCGCCTCGTCGGCGCCGAAGGCGTGGTCCATCGAGCGGTAGCAGCCGCTGGGGGCGCAAAGTCGTTTCGCAAAAACGTGGCGGGTGCGCTCAGTCGTCGGCCGCCGGCTCGGGCGCCGTCGGTTCGACGGGCTCGTCCTCCTCGTTCGGATCGTCGTCGACGTGCAGGTCCTCCTCGACGCGCTCGTCGTCGGCGTCCGCTTCGAGCAGTTCTTCTTCGAGGGCCAGTTCGTCGTCGACGTAGTGGTGGCACATGCTGTCTCCCCCTCCGTGGTAACGTCTGGCACGAGATGGGATAAGCGTCACGCCGGCACGGGCCGGCCGGGGCGGTCGACCCATCAGACCGCCGAACCGCACCCGTCACGTCTGTAAACAGTTATCCGACTCGGCCCACAAGGACCCGGTAAATGGCCAAAGACGTCAAGCCCACTCGGAAGAACCTGATGGCGATCGAGGATCGCATCGAGCTCTCCGAGCGGGGCCACGACACGCTGGAGAAGAAGCGCGACGGCCTGATCATGGAGTTCATGGACATCCTCGACCAGGCTCAGGACGTTCGAGCGAACCTCGAGGCCGACTACGAGCACGCCCAGACGACGATCGACAAGGCCCGCGCGATGGAGGGCGACGTCGCGGTTCGCGGTGCGGCCGCCGCGCTCAAGGAACACCCCGAGATCACGACCGAGTCCAAGAACATCATGGGCGTCGTCGTACCCCAGATCGAGTCCACGCGCGTCAAAAAGAGCCTCGACCAGCGGGGCTACGGCGTGCTCGGCACCTCCGCGCGGATCGACGAGGCCGCCGAAGCCTACGAGGACCTGCTGGAGTCGATCATCCTCGCCGCCGAAGTCGAGACGGCGATGAAGAAGATGCTCGAGGAGATCGAGACGACCAAGCGCCGCGTCAACGCCCTGGAGTTCAAGCTCCTGCCCGATCTCAAGGAGAACCAGGAGTACATCGAGCAGAAGCTCGAGGAGCAGGAACGCGAGGAGATCTTCCGCATGAAGAAGATCAAGGAGAAAAAGGAGGAAGCCGAGGAGGAAGAGGAGCGCGCCGAGGCCGAGCGCCAGGCCGAACCCCTGCAGGCCGACGACTGATCGACGCCCCGAGTTCCGCTCTCCCGATGACTTTTCTCGCTTCGCGTCATTCCCACCAGCATGCGCTGTGACGCCTGCGGCGACGAGACTATGGTTGCTTTCGATGTGCCCGGCGAGCTGCGGGAGTACGCGCCCGACGAGGCGGGCGTCGCCGCGATCTGCCCGACCTGCCTCGACGTCCGGCCCGCGCCGGACGCCGAGGTGCAGGCTGGCGACGCCGCGGACGCCGATGCGCCGGATACCGACGCCGCGAGCGCCGCGGACGGCGCGGCGTCGGCCCACGACGCTTTCCCGGCCGATCCGGACGCCGCCGCGGGGGTCGCGTTGCTGCTCGGGCTGCTGGAGTCGCTGGTGCTGAACAAGTCCGAGATCCAGTCGCTGGTCGACTACCTGGAAGCGAGCGGGACGGACGTGTTCCTCGTGCTCGACCGGCTGGCGGCCGATCCGGCCGTCGACCCGCGGGTCGACCTGGAGCGGCGACGGCCCCAGCTCCAGCAGCTGATCGAGTAACCCTACTCTTCTCCCGGAGTCGGTTCACCGTCGTTTTCGATCATCCCGTCCGCTCGCGCCAACAGCTCTCGCTGCTGCCGTTCGAGTTCCGGCGGCAGGTCGGCGTAGACGTGCTCGAACACATCGCCGGGGTCCGGATCGGCCACGGCTTCCGCGCGCTCGACGGCCCGGTCGACCGCGTCGCCGGCGCCCGCGCGGATCGCCTCGCAGGTTTCGGCGTCGAGCACCCCCTGGTCGATCAGGTACTCCTCGTAGCGCTCGACCGGGTCGGCGGTGCGCCACTCGGGGAACTCGGGGGCGTCGTCCTCACGGTACCGGGAGGGGTCGTCGCTGGTGGTGTGGGCGCCCTGCCGGTAGGTCAGGCTCTCGACGAGCACCGGCTCGCCCTCGCGGGCCGACTCCAAGGCGGCGGCGACGACGTCCCGGACCGCCAGCGGGTCGTTGCCGTCGACGCGCTCGCCGTCGATGCCGTAGGCGTCGGCCTTCTCGGCGACGGTGGGGCTGGCGGTCTGGCGCTCGGCGGGCATCGAGATGGCCCAGCCGTTGTTCTCACAGAGGAAGACGACCGGCGCGTCGTACACCCCCGCGAAGTTGACGGCCTCGTGGAAGTCGCCCTCGCTGGTCGCGCCGTCGCCGAACAGGCAGAGCACCGCGCTGTCGTCGCCCCGGTAGTCCGCGGCCATCCCCAGCCCGACGGCGTGGGGGAGCTGTGTCGCGATCGGCACCGCCTGCGGGAACACGGGGCGGTCGTGGTTCGAGCGGAACTCGGCGTGCCCGCGCCGGAAGAGAAAGAGGTCGCTCATCGGGACGCCGCGGGCGATCTGGGCGGCGTTCGAGCGGTACGTCGGGACGAGCCAGTCGTCGCCCGCCATCGCGCGGACGGCGCCGACCTGCGTCGCCTCCTGCCCCCTGAACGGCGGGTAGCCGCTCATCCAGCCGCGGCGCTGGAGCGCGAGCGCGCGCTCGTCGAAGCGCCGCGCGCGGACCATCTCGCGGTAGATCGCGAGCGCGTCGTCCGCCGAGACGCCCGTCTCGTCGAAATCGCGCTCCTCGATGACCGTGTGCACGCACTGTGCGTCGTGCGGCCGCGGCTTAACCGTTCGGACGAAAAAGAGCGAACGTGGCGTCGCAACGTCAGCGCCGACTTACTCGTCGGCGTCTGGCAGCGTCCGATTGGCGAGCGCCATCGGGTCGGCGTCGTCGGGGTCGAACGGTCGGAGCACGACGCTGAAGGCGGTCGAGTCGACCTCGACCTGATAGCGGTCGATCGGATCGGTCGGCGTCCCGCCGACGCCGGTCACCCGGTGATCGAGGTTGAACCCGACCGAGCCGCGCTCTTCGAGTTCGTACTGGTGTTCCGCCTCGGCGAGGTTCGCCCACTGTTCGAGGCTGACGTTGGCGTCCTCGTCGCCGGGCATCCCCAGCAGCGAGACGTCGCCGTCCGAGAGCGTCGCCCAGCGCGTCTGGGCCTTGTTCCCGTTGTCGGTCGGCGGCAGGTAGGGGACGTACTGCTCGTCGACCGAGCCCGCGTGGCGCCCGATCGGGACGCCCCACTTGCGGTCGGGGTAGGTCTCGAGTTCGCCGCGGCCGTACCACTCGAACGCGTCGAACCGCTCTGGCAGTTCGAGCTGGACGCCGACCTTCGGGAGCCATCCCCGCACCGTGTTGCGCAGCGGCTCGTTCGGATCGGCTTCGACGCGCATCTCCACGTCGCCGCTGCCGTAGATCCGGTAGCGGTACCGCGTCTCGAAGCCCATCTCCGTCGACTCGCCCTCCTCGAACTCGTCCAGCTCGTACCACAGCACCGCGCTCTCGGGCGGTTCGTCGAAGCCGGACGAGATCTCGCTCGCCGACAGCGCGCGGTCGTACATGCGGACCTCGTCGATCGTCGTCTCGGTGTACCGGTCCGCGTTCTCCGCGTTGTGCCCGACGTGGACCGGGAACGACGACTGGTTGACGCCGGTCGCGCCGTGGCTGCTACTGCCCAGCAGCTCCCCGTCCATGTACATCCGCAGTTCGCCGTCGGTCGCGACTCCCGTCAGGGTGTGCCACTCGTCCTCGGCGAAGTCCGACGGCACCGGCTCGTTGAGGACGATCCAGGTGTCCTGGTAGATGAAGAACTGGAGCTCGTCGCTGTCGGACACCTTCAGCGCGTACTGGTGATCGCCCTTGCTGACGAACGGATTGTTCTCGCCGTTCGTCGGCAGGCCCTTGAATCGCACCTGGATCGTGAACTCCGGCGCGCCGAAGTCGACGCTGGCGTCGTTGCCCGCGTTGATATACTGAGACTCGCCGTCGAGCGCGACGGCCTGACCGCTCTGGCCCGAGACGATCTCGGGCGATCCGACGACTTCGCCGTCGTTCCCCTCGCCCGAGGCGTCCGGCGTCAGCAGCGGCGGGGGTAGCTCGGTCCCGGCGGCGAGCCCGTCGACCGCGATCTCGACCAGCGAATCGTCGAGCGCGTTCGTCTCGACGGACTCGACCGAGTGGGTCAGGTCGTCGAGGCCGGCCTCGTACCACGAGAGGGCGGGCGCCGAGCCCCACTGCTGGAGCTCGTTCATGATCGGCGCGCGCCACGAGCTAAACAGCGGACCGCGGTCGAGCAACTCGTTACCGTCGTACGCCATCGAGGACAGCGTCCCCGCGTCGGCGTCGACGACGTACTCGAAGTCGTCGCCGGAGACCGCGACGTCGGCGTCGCCGTCCTCGACCGAGAGCGACGGCATCGCGTCGAGCGACTCCGGCTCCGGTTCGGGCGCGTCGATCGGCACCTCCAGCTGCTCGAAGGCGACCTCGTGGCCAGCGTCGGCGTAGTCGGTGCCCTCCGCGAGGGCGAACCGCACCGTCAGCCGGTACTCGACGCCCGGTTCGGGATCGGCGGGCGCCTCGACGCCGAGGTCGACGCGGCGCGTCTCGCCCGGTTCGACGTCGGCGTCGATCTCGCCCGTTTCGACCGTCTCGTCGTCCGCGGTCAGCTCCCACGATCCCTCGACGGCGTCGAGGTCGGTGAAGTTGTAGCGGTTCGAGACGTAGATTTCGCCGTCCTCGACGGCGGCGTCGGCGACGCCGACCGGCTGGTGGGCGTGCTTGAGCTGCCACAGCTCGGGCTGGGGGTCCCGGTCGGACCAGACCAGCCCGTTGAGGCAGAACGCCCCGTCGGGGCCGTCGCTGTGGTAGAACTGGAACTCCTCGCCGTCCTCGGTGACGTCGTTGAGGTCCTGGTTCACCCAGTCCCAGACGAACCCGCCGACGAGGCTCTTGTCCCGCAGTAGATCGGCGAAGTCGTAGGCCGCGACGGCGCCGTCTTCGAGGTCGCCGTCGGCGTCGCCCGCCTCGGCGGCGCTCACGGCCCGGTCGTAGATGCCCACGCCGTCGACGGTGAGAGCGGCGGCGTGACCATCGGAGCGATCGGCGTCGCCGCCGATCCGAACCGGTCCCTCGCCGGCCGGAAGGTCCGAAACGGAGTGGCCCGTCGCGGCGACCCGCTCGCCGTCGACGTGGATCGCGAGTTCGTCAGCGGTGGCGACGCCGACGACGGTCGCCCACTCGTCGAGCGTGCCGTCGGGGAGCGACGCCGAAACCGAGGCGTCGTCGCCGATCGAGAACGCGATCTCGCCGTCCGAGAGCGCCAGCGCGTACCGGTCCTCGTCGACGACGATCGGGGCGTCGGCGTCGAGATCGCCGCCGCTGATCGTCGCGCCGACCGTGAGCCCGACGCCGACGTCGAGACTGTCGTCGCGCCGGATCTCGATCGCGTCGCCCGCGCCGAGGGCGACGGCACCGTCGGTGTTCCCGCCCGGCGCGGCGTCCGGACCGGGGACGACCTCCGGCGAGCCGACGAGCGCGCCCGGATTGTCAGAGCCGCTCCGGTCGGTCGCCTCTCGGACCGGCGGCTTGATGTACTCGTTCCACATCTCGTGGACGAGCCCCAGGCTGTTTCCCATCGCGTGGTTGTACTCGCCCATCACGACCGGGCGGAGCCCGTCGCCGATGTAGGAGCCGTCGCCGACCGAAAGTAAGGTCCCGACGTCGGGGTACCGCGGGCCGAGCATGTCGCCGTACTCGACGTTCCAGCCGCCGCCGTTGGGCTGGTGGTAGAGCAGCCGGTCGGGCGCGAGCCCCTCGGTCTGTCCGTCGTACGATTCGACGTTGCTGACGCCGCTAACCTCGGCGGTGTTCTCGGGGATGTACTCGTCGGAGTCGGACGCCAGCGACGCCATCTCCAGGTGCTCGGCGCCGGTGCCGGCTTCGTTGCCGGTCGACCAGCTGAAGATCGAGGCGTGGTTGCGGTCCCGGAGCACCATCCGGTGGAACTGCGAGACGGCCTGATCGTGGTACGCCTCGGTGTTCGCGAGCAGCCCGCCCCACCAGTGGGTCTCGACGCAGACCTCGTCCTGCACGTAGATCCCGTACTCGTCGGCCAGCCGGTACATCGACGGGTCGTTCGGGTAGTGGGAGGTCCGGATCGCGTTGACGTTGAACCGCTGCATCGTCTCGATGTCCTCCCGCACCCGATCGATCGGCACCGTCCGGCCGAAGTCGGGATCGGTCTCGTGGCGGTTGACGCCCTGAATATCGACCGGCTCGCCGTTGACCAGCACCTCGGCGCCCTGCTGTCCGCGGGTCGTCTCGAAGGTGCGGAAGCCGACCTTCTCCAGCATCGCCTCGGTCGTCCGGCCGTCGGCGTCGACGAGTTCCAGCGCGAGCTGGTAGAGGTTCGGCTGCTCGGCCGACCACTTGTCGGGGTCCTCGACGTCGGCCTCGAGCGAGACGACGGCGCCGTCCTCGTCGACGGTCGCGGTCGCCTCGATCGTCGTGACCTTTTGTCCGCGGGGTGGTCGATCGCCCGGACCGCGCCCTTCCGGCGGGCCGCGCGCCCCCTTCTCGTGGCCCTTCTTCTTGCCGTTACCCTGCTTCTCGGCGTTCTCCGTGCCCTTTCCGCTCGGGGGACCGCGGCCGGGCCGGGTCCGATCGTTCTCGTAGAGGTGCGCGCGCACCTCGTACTCGCCCGCGGGCGCGTCGCCGTAGTTGGCGAGCTCGGCGTCGACCTGCAGGTGGCCGTCCTCGTAGTCGTCGTCGAGGTCCGTGCGCGCGTAGAAGTCCCGAAGGTGGACCGTCGGCGTCGCGAACAGGTAGACGCTCCGGAAGATGCCGGCGTACCGGAACATGTCGATCGTCTCCAGGGCCTCGCTGTCGGCCCAGCGGTACACCTGCACCGTCACCTGGTGGTCGCCGCCGGCCTCGACGTGGTCGCTGACGTCGAACTCAGCCGGCGTCATCGAGCCGGTCCGGAAGCCGACGTACTCGCCGTCGACCCAGACGAAAAAGGCCTGCTTGACGCCCTCGAAGTGCAGGAACGTCTCCCGACCGTCCCACGACTCGGGCACCGAGAACGACCGCCGGTACGTGCCGACGGGGTCGAGGCCGTCGTCGTCGACGCCGGGCACGTCGACGGTGCCGTCGTCGCCGGGAACGAGGTCGCCATCCTGTCCCGGCTCGTAGACGTCCCACGTGATCGAGTTGTTCGTGTAGATCCGCTGGTCGTACCCCTGCGTCTGCCAGACGCCGGGGACGTCGATCGACTCCCAGTCGTCGGCCGCGAGGTCGTCGTAGGAGTCGGGGAGGTCGTCGGGGTCCTCGTGGAACGCGAACCGCCACTCCCCGTTGAGCAGCTGGACGTACTCGGACTCGGCGAACCGCGCCTCGAGTTCGGTGAACGGCTCGTCCGCTCGGCGGGCCGCCCGTACCGAATCGTAAGGGACCGCGGTGGTGACGTGCGTCGGTTCGGCGTTCTCCGCGACTACCGTCGGGTCCTCCAGATACGCCGCGAGATTCGAGATGCGGCCGGGGCCGCCCGGTAACTCCGAGGGCGCCGCGACGCCGGACTGGGCGCCGGCCCCCGTCGCCAGCGCCGCCAGCCCGGTCGCCTGCAGAAACTTCCGTCGCGTCGGCGAGAGCCGATCGCGAGGTGACTGTTCGGTCTCCGTCTCCCGTCGCTGTGAGTCGCTCATGGTAGTAATACGTTCGGCCGGCGAGGCGACCCGCGATGGCTATTCGCCGTCCCCCTGATGTGCACGATCGCGGCGTCGCGCTCGGCCTATTACGATTATTTGCGATTACTTACTTAGTACTAACAATCACTAGAGATTCCATCATGTGGGGATGATAGCAATCGCTGTCGGCGGGTGCGATCGGCAACCGAGGCGGTGGCCGAGGTCCGACAGCGAAAAGGCCGGTCGGGTCGAACGGGTAGGCATGGTTTCCATCGGCGCGGTGGCGGGACTGCTGTTCGTCGTCGCCCTGCACACGGTGATCGCTGCCGTCGCGACGCGCTTTTTCCGGATCAGTCTCGACACCGTCTGGGGCTCGGCGGTGTACGCCGTCGTGTTCGTCCCGATGCTGCTGATCGCGAGCACGCTCGTCCTGACCGGCGCGCTGGGGCTCGGCGGGAACCTCGGCAGCAAGACCACGGCGGTGCTGCTCGTCATCGCGATCCCGCTGACGCTCGGGTTCGCCATCGATCTGCTGTGGATGCCCGATCCCGAGACCGTCGAACTGCCGAAGAAGACCTGACTGCGGCCGGCCCGCAGTCGCCGTCGGGCGTCGAGACGCCGCCGCCCGATTCGCGCCGTATTTTAAACTACCGCCGGCGATCGGTGGCAATCACCCGACGCGAGCGCGACGTAGACGCCACAACCCCTAAATACAGCGAATTACTTACGTACGGGTATGTCCCGGTCTGCGCTGGTCGGCAACGTCGTCGCCATGCTTGAGGACGCGGGCTTCGCGGTGAGCGACCGCTGTGCGATCCGGCCGCGGAGCTTCGACGTCGCCGCCCGCCGGGGAGAGGACCTGGTGTTGCTGAAGATCCTGCGGAACGTCGACGCGTTCGACGCCGAGACGGGCCAGGAGATGCGCCGCATCGGCGCGTACCTGAACGCGACGCCGCTGGTCGTCGGCCTGCGGACGCGCGACGAGGAGCTCAAGCCCGAGGTCGTGTACTTCCGCCACGGCGTCCCGGCGCTGAGCCCCGACACTGCAATGGACCTGTTCGTCGAGGAGATCCCGCCGCTGATCTACGCCGCTCCCGGCGGCCTGTACGTCAGCATCGACAGCGAGATCCTCGAAGACAAACGTGAGGAGCGCGGCTGGAGCCTCGGTCAGTTAGCCTCCGAACTCGGCGTCTCGCGACGCACCGTCTCGAAGTACGAAGACGGGATGAACGCCTCCATCGAGGTCGCGATGCAGCTCGAGGAGATGTTCGGCTCCGGGCTGACCAGTCCGGTCGACGTGCTCGACGGCGCCGAGGAGGTCCGCGACGAGGACCCGACGCCGAACGAACCCGACGCCGACCCCGACGACGAGCGCATCGTCACGGTGATGACCCAGGCGGGCTACGACGTCCATCCGACGCTGCGCGCGCCATTTAAAGCCGTCAGCGAGGAATCCGAGGACGCCGACCCCGCCGAGGGGACGGTGCTGACGGGCCACTCGGAGTTCACTCGCGCCGCCGAGAAGCGCGCCCGCATCATGGGCTCGCTCGGCCGGGTGGTGGGGACGCGGTCGGTGTACTTCGTCGACAGCACCAAGCGCGAGTCCGTCGAAGGCACGGCGCTCATCGAGCGCGAGGAGGCCGAGTCGATCGACGACCCCGACGAGTTCCGCGACCTGCTCCGGGAGCGGACGGACTACGAAGAAGAGCCGGCCTAGAATCAGTTTTTGCGGACATGGTGAACGGTTGCTGCGGAGCGAAACACGGTTCTCGCTTCTGAGGTCTCGGCTTGTTTCTGGCAACGACAGCTACCGATACGGAAGAGACCACCGCGAAGGCCCTCAGACCGCTTCTGGGAGTGCCGACAGGACTTGACGGAAACGCCTCGAAAGCCCTCTGCGCGCTCCCAGGCATCACGACGAGCGACCAAAATGAGAACACCGCGAAAGCGAACGGCGAAGCCGTGAGCGGAGCGAATCTTCCGGTGGACGACTGAGGAAACGCAAGCAACCGAAGGAATCTGTTGGGGAGGACGAGGCTGCTGTTTGGGCGGGACTGAAAGGGGCCGGCGGCTTTCGAGGAGTCCGTGTTATTCACTCCCATTTTGGAGGCCGTCCAAACTCGCCGTCGACGACGGACTGGAACCCTTTTCACGCCACACACCCTCCCGCCGAGTATGGGATACGCGTGTCCGGTCTGCGAGGCGCCACAGGCCGACGGGGAGCACCTGGCGAACCACCTCGCGTTCACTGCGATGCTCGGTCGCGAGGACCACGAGTCGTGGCTCGACGAGCACGCGCCGGGCTGGGAGGAATCCGACCCCGAAGCGCTCGCCGAGGAGGTCGTCGACTCGGTCCCCGAGACCGAGTTCCCCCAGATTTTCGACGACACCACGCACGACCACGACGGGCACGACCACGGCGGCCACGATCACCAGCACGCCGCCGCACCGGACGAGACGCCGTTCGAGCAGGAACTCGCCCACCAGACTCGCGGTGCAGGCCGCGGCGACCTGACCGGCGAGGCCCAGGACGTGATGGCCGAAGCGCGCGAGATGACCGAGCGGATGCTCGAAGACGCCGACGAGTCGAACGACGCCGACGAGGCGGAAAGCGACGACGCGAACGACAACGAGTAACTGTTCGGCGTTCGATCGTTCGAGCATGCACGCAGACGGATTTTTCACGCCCGAGAGCGCGGCCGACGCCCGCGAAGCCTACGAGTCGGTCGGACCGGGCGCGCAGGTCGTCGTCAAGGAGGTCGCGAAGGCGATGGAACTCGACGCCGAGGAGTACGACGAGCGCGTCAACGCCGACGTGATCGAGACCGCGCGGGACGCCATGTTCGCCTCGCTGCTGGAGGTCCGGGTCGGCACGAGCGGGGAGTTCGAGGAGTGGGCCGAGAGCTACGACGGCGAGGTCGAGGTTCTGGGCGCCGAGCACGTCGACAACGTCGCTTGGCACGCCGGCCCCGGCGGCGAGGCCGTCGCGGCGACGTTCCAGGACGAGGAGACCGCCGCCGTCGGCACGCTGCGCCGGCAGGCGTACGGCCGCATCTACAGGGGGATCATCAGCGAGTGACGGCCGACCCAGCCATCACCCTCCAGCGATGAGCCTCGATCCCGATCGCCTCGCCGACCGCCTCGCCGACGCCTTCGGCGGCACGTCCCAGGAGCGCCGCGTGGTGGCCAGACAGGCACGCGATCTCGCGGATTCGGGGCGGTACGCCGAGACGGCGGACCACGAGCTCACGGTCGAGATCGTTCTCGACAACCTCGCGGACGCGCCCGAGGGGTCGCCCGCGGAGCGCTGGAACTGGTGGATGGGCGCGCTCGGGCTGGCGTTCGGCGGGTTCGAGCGGTTCACCGTCCGCGAGCGCGAGGAGTAAGCGGACGCGCCGGCCGACGGCTCCCTGCCGCGTGTTGACGCCGATGTTCGGCGTCGAACCGACAGGTCCGAGGCGGTCGCCCGTAACAGTTCGAGTAGATGACCGACAACGAGCGAGACGACGGACCGAACGACGCCGAGTGGCCGATCGTCGAGTCCGCGACCGAGTACGAGACCGGCTGGTACGACGGCGGCTACGACCTCGTCGAGCAGCCCGACGGCACCGAGAAGCGCTACTACTGGGCGGAGCTCCCGGCGGCGGTCGTGATCGTCGCCTCGACCGGCGAGGAGATCGTGTTCGTCGAGCAGTACCGCCCGACGATCCGGGAGACACAGCTCGAACTGCCCGCGGGCATCGTCGAGGACGGCGAGTCCTACACGACCGCCGGCGCGCGAGAACTGCGCGAGGAGACCGGCCTCGACCCGTCCGGCGTCTCGCTGCTCCAGCAGTACAAGGTCGCGACGGGCGTGCTGCGCCACGATCGGGGCATCGTCTTCGCCGAGGGGCTGGAGCCGGTCGAACCGAACCTGGACGACAACGAGTTTCTGGAGGTGCGGTCCGTTCCGATCGAGGACGCCCTCGACGTCGCGCGCGAGAATCCGACGAACGACGCGACGCTGAACGGCATCCTGCTGGCGAAAGAAGACGGGCTGCTGTAGAGCCGGATCGACGGGCTACCGGTGGCGGAAGAACGGGACGGCGTCGGGATGCCGTTCCCCATCGCTGGACTCCTCGTCGTCCGCCGCCGCGTCGTCCTCGTCGCGGTGGTCGACGAGCGGTTCGAACAGCGACAGCTTCTGTCGGTCGGTGTCCCGTGCCATATTCGAACGTGCGTCCGCGCCGGGCTTAATCGGCGGGGGCGCCGCAACGGCATCGAGACGCCGCCCCTCGGCGCCGACTCAGAACTCGTCTTGCAACTCGATGTCGGCGACGATGTCGTAGGGGTGCGTGTCCTTTCGGATGTCGTCGAGCATCGTGAACGCGTCGCCGGGCGAGAGGAAGTGACTCGTCACGACCCGGCCCAGATCCGTCGGCTCGAAGCCGTCGATGAACTCGTACTGCAGGAGCTTGCCCAGCGCGTGCTTGGTCGGCACGTCGCCGAGCATCCGGTCGTTGAGCCGCTTGGCTCCCTTCCCGGCGACCGTGACGTTCGCGAGCGTCTCCTCGACGGCGGCGCGCTCGTCGTACACCGTCCGGACGTCCTCCATCTCGCCTTTGAGGAGTTTGAACGCCACTTCGTCCTCGGACATCTCCATGCTGGAGTGGTAGGACGTGTCGGGCTCGACGAGCACGTACACCGTCCCCTTGTCGTGGTAGTCGGGCCGGCCCGCCCGCCCGAGCATCTGGTGGAACTCCTGGACGGAGAGCCACTCGATCCCCATCGCGAGCGTGTCGAAGATCACCTGCGACGCGGGGAAGTCGACGCCGGCTGCCAGCGCCGCCGTGGTGACGACCGCGGCCAGATCCTGATTGCCGAACTTGCGCTCGACGGCCTTGCGCTGGCCGTAGTCCAGGCCTGCGTGATACGCCGCGGACTCGTACTCTAACTTGCGGCTGATCTCGTGGCAGCGCCGCCGCGAGTTGGTGAAGATGATCGTCTGGCCGCGGTACCCCTTCGAGGACTCGCTGTCGAACTCCCGCCGAACGAGCTTGTTTTCCAGGCGGGTCTTCTCTTGCTGGTCGGCGAACGTGACGTGGCGCTCGATCGGGATCGGGCGCTCCTCGAACTCGACGAGGTTCGCGCGCAGGCCCTCCGCGAGTTCGCGGGGGTTGCCAACCGTCGCCGAGAGGTAGATGTACTGCGCACCGGAGTAGTCCCGGCGCTCCTGCTCGCGCTGCTCGCAGTAGTGCTTGAGCCGCGAGATCAGCCCGTCGAGGCGGTGGCCGCGCTCCTCTTCTTTGAGCGTGTGGACCTCGTCGATGACGACGGTGCCGATGTCGCCGAGATCCCGGCCAGTCCTGAGCGCGTGGTCGATCCCCTCGTAGGTGCCGACGATCACGTCGGCGTTCGGGTCGAACCGCTCGCCGTTGTCCTTGACGCGACTCGCGCCGACCCGGATCGACACGTCGACCATGTCGCCGTACTCGTCCTGGAAGTCCTCGTGCTTCTGGTTGGCCAGCGCCACGAGGGGCACCAGGAATAGCATCGTCCCCTTGCCGTTGAGCACGCGGTCGATCCCGGTCATCTCGCCGACGAGCGTCTTGCCGGTCGCCGTCGCGCTCACGACGAGCTGGTCTTCGCCCTCCAGCAGCCCGTTCTCGACCGCGAGGCTCTGGACCGGAAGCAGCGTGTCGAACCGGCTTTCGAGCATGTTCTGGATGCCGGGGTGGAGGTCGAGCGAGTCGGTCGGAACGGGATCGACCTCGTCGGTCGTCGCGCTGATCGTGTCGAACTTCGTGAGATCAGGGTCGAGCTCGCCTTTCAGGAGGTTCGTGATGCGCTCCAAGTCCTGGACCTCCAGCAGGAGCTCTTCGAGGCGGTTCTGGGCGGCGCTGGTCAGCCCGCCCTGGTAGGAGAGCTCGCGCTCCAGTTCCTGTTTCGCGCAGTCGGGACAGACGTGCTCGTCGTCCTTCTGGATCGCCGTCTCGCTCGTCAGCGGGGAGTATCGGCCCGCCGACGCGCAGATCCGGCAGGTCCGGACGACCTTCGCCGAGAGCTGGTAGCCGTCGAGCATCTCGCGGAGCCGGTCGCGGTGCTCCGGGGCGGTCTGCTCGGAGATGCGGATCCGGTCGGCCATCCGCGCGATGTCGACGAACTCGCCGGGGTCGCGCGGCTCCTCGCTGGAGCCGTCCTTGATGCGGAATCGGCCGGGCCGGGGCCCCGCCGACGTCTCCTTGAGGTCGAGCCGCGCCCGAAACAGGCGCGCGTCGTCGCGCCGGGCGACGACGTAGTAGTCCCCCTGGGATTCGTGGAGGAACAGCGTGTCGACCTGCTGTACCTGCCGTGACACGGACACGTGTAGTCGGGGGAGCTATTTGAGCCGTTCGGAACCCGTGGAGCGCGAGCGGGCCCGTGGGAGCCGGTACCGCACCGAATCCGGCGGCTTGCGCCACCGCAGTCCCACGAGTAAGGCGCCCTTACTGTGCCGGCGTCCGTACCGCGCCGTCGGCACCGCCGCGGCGTCGCACGCTGACCTGCGTGTCTGAGGACTTCTGTGGGCCGACCTGTCGACGCTCCGTCCTGCGTTTCCTCGGGCAGGTTCGACGCCGACGCCGAGCGGCTAGTTCATCTCGTCGGGGCGCGTATCCGATCCCGTGAGTTCGATGAAACCAATGCAACCACCGGCTCCGGCGGAAGACGATGAGCAGCTCCACGCCGCCCTGACCCGGATCGACCGACTGGAGCGCCGCATCGCCAAGCTCGAACGGCGGGTCGCGGCGACCAGTCCGCCCGGCTGGGAGTGTACCGTCTGCCGGCGCGGCTGGGTCACCGCCCGCGGCGATGTCCTGGCGTGCAACCGCTGTTCGTACCGGCGATCGCTGTAGATCGGCCGGAAGCCTCTCAAAATCATTTTCTCGCCGCCGAACCGGCAACGCCGCCGCCGAGGGCCGGGCTTAAGCGCCGGGGCGCCGTCACTCCGACCGACTCGTGGCAGAGACCGATCGCAAGCGCGTCGACGTGACGACGGGGCCGATCGCGCCCAAGCTCGGCCGGCTCGCGTGGCCGCTGGTGCTGGGAAACCTGCTCCAGACCGTCTACAACGTCGCGGACATGTTCTGGGTCGGCCGCGTGAGCGCCGAGGCCGTCGCCGCGGTGTCGCTGATGTTCCCGCTGTCGTGGATGTTCGTCTCGACGGCGATGGGGATCACCGCCTCGACGATCGCGCTGGTCTCCCAGCACGTCGGCGCCGGTGACGACCGGCAGGCCGATCGGGTCGTCGCCCAGACGATCCTGCTGACGCTCACCGTGTCGGCGGCGCTGGCCGCCCTCGGCTTCGCGGCCCGCCGGGAGCTACTGTGGCTGATCGGCGCGCGCGGCGACGTGTTCGTCGAGGCGCTGGCCTACATCGAGGTGATCTTCCTCGCCTTGCCGTTCACGTTTCTGTTCTTCGCGTTCAGAGCGTCGCTGCAGGGCGCCGGCGACACCAAGACCGCGATGTGGCTCGTCCTGCTCTCGGCGGGCCTGAACGTCGTGATCGATCCGTTCTTCGTGCTCGGCTGGGGGCCGTTCCCCGCGTGGGGGACCTTCGGCGCGGCCGTCGCGACGTTCATCTCGCGCGGCGCGGCGACCGCGGCGGGCATCTACGTCCTGCTTCGCGGCGGCTTCGGCGTCCGGCTGCGGCTGGACGATCTGGAACCCGACCTCTCGATTCTCCGGAAGCTCGTCGACGTGGGCTACCCCGCGACGCTGGACGGCTGGGCGCGCAGCTTCGCGGCGGTCGTGATGGCCGGCTTCGTCGCGCGCTTCGGCGCCGCGCCGACCGCGGCCTACGGCGTCGGCATTCGCTTGATGTCGATCTCCTGGAGCGTCGCGGGCGCCGTCGGGCAGGCCACCGCGACCGGCGTCGGCCAGAACCTCGGCGCGAAGACGCCCGAGCGCGCCGCCAGAGTCACCTGGATCGCCACCGCGGCGACGATGGCGCTGCTCGCGGCCGTCGCCGCGGTCGTGTTCGCGTTCCCCGCTCGGGCGATGCGGATCTTCATCGACGACCCCGCGGTCGTCGCGGAGGGCGTGGTGTTTCTCCGGGTCGTCGCGCCGTTCTGGGCCTTTTTCGGCGGCGTGATGGTGATCCAGGGCGGCTTCCGCGGCGCGGGCGACACCAAGGTCGCGATGGCGCTGTCGATCCTCTCGCGGTGGGTGTTCCGGGTGCCCGTCGCGATCGCGCTGGCGTTCGCCTGGACGCTGACGATCCCCGGCGTCGGCGTCACCCTGAACGGCTTCGGCGTCGGCGTCGAGGGGATCTGGTGGGCGTTCTCGACCGGCGCGTTCCTGTCGTTCCTCGTGGCGGTGGCGTGGTTCCGGCTCGGGAACTGGCGGGAGGGCGTCATCGACGAGGGCGAGGGCGCTGAAGAGGGGCCGGTCCCGATGGCGGGCGGTGAGGCCGAAGGTGAAGCGGAGTTCGTCGACGACTGAGCAGCGGCGTCGAGACGCCGAACGTACGCGGCAAATCAGAGTCGGTCGAGAACCTTTTCGTGGACGCGCATCCCAGCAGGATCATGGTCAGGCGATACGAGCACCCCGACGACTTCGACGCCCTCTGGGATCTCAAGCGCGCCTTCGAGCGCGAACTCGGCGCGAGCACGGGCGGCGACGAGAAGGAAGCCGCGTACGAGGCGAAGCTCGACGACGCCTACAGGGAGCGCTACCGCGCTTGGGTCGCCCGGTGCGTCGAGAAAGACGAGGGCTGCATTCACGTCGCCGAGGCCGACGCCGATGCCGGGGCGCACGACGCCGGAGGGCAGACAGCACCGGCCGACGCGCTCGCGGGCTACGCCTTCGTCCTCCCGGACGACCTCTCGATGATCTGGGACGCCGCGGTGCTCAACGAGATCTACGTCCGCGAGGACCATCGCGGCACCGGCGTCGCGGACGACCTGCTCGACGCCGCCGTCGAGACGGCCGAGCGTCAGGACCTCCCGCTCGACCGGCTGGTGTTAGACGTCGACCCGGGCAACGAGCGAGCGCAGGCGTTCTATCGTCGCCACGGCTTCGAACCGTGGGGCGAGATGGTCGCGCGATCGCTCTAAGGCGTCGCGATTTTGTTCGCTAACCCGATCCCCGATACGAGTTTCCCTTTCGAAACCGATTTGTCGACACTCCGTCACTCTCCGGCGTGAACGACGACAGGTCGCAGTTCTACGCGCTCTACCTCGTGCGGTTCGCGGAAGGTTTCGGGTTCATCACGCTGATCACGCTGCTGCCGTACTACATCAACGAGCTCGACCCCTCCGCGACGTCGATCTTCGGGATCACCGTCGGCGCGGGCTTCGTCATCGGGATGTACACCACGGGCTTCACGCTGGCCCAGACGCTCGCGGTGATCCCGCTGTCGTGGGCCGGCGACCGGTTCGACAAGCGAACCGTACTGTTGGCGCTGCTGAGCGTCGGCGCCGTCGCGTACGCGCTGTTCCCGCAGGTCGACTCCAGCCTCACCTTCATCGCGCTGCGCGGGCTCCAGGGCGTCGCGGTCACCGGCGTCAGCCTGATGTCGCTGTCGCTGGTCGGCCAACTCGCCGATCACGGGACGCGCGCGAACTACATCGGGAAGGCCAACGCAGCGGCCTTCGCGGCCTCGATCGTCGGCAGCCTGAGCGCCGGCGCGATGTACGAGTCGCTGGGATTCGGCCCGATCTTCGGCGTGATCGTCGCGCTGACGACGCTGGCGTGGCTGGTCGCGCTGCGATTTCTCCCTCGCGACGAGACGCGCGTCTCGGGCTTTCCGTTCTCCGATCTCGCGCTCAACCGCCGGATCCTCACGATCACGAGCTTCCGGTTCCAGTACGCCTTCGCCGTGACGCTCGTCCGAACGTGGGTGCCGATCTACGCCGGCGTCGCCGCCGCGCAGGGCGGGCTGGCCTACGGCGCGCTGGCGGTGAGCCTCACCGTCGTCGCCGAGAAGTTCACTAACATGTGCTGCCAGCCGTTCACCGGCCGCCTGTCGGACGCGTACGGCCGGGCGCCCTTCGTCTTCGCGGGCGGCGGCGCCTACGGCGTCGTCGCGCTGCTGGTCCCGCTCTCGCCGACGGTCGGCGCAGCGCTCGGGCTGCCCGACGCCTTGCCCGTGCTGGGACCGCTCACGCCCGCCTTCCTACCGCTGGTGACGCTTTCGGGGCTGCTCGGCGTCGCCGACAGCTTCCGCGAGCCCGCAAGCATGGCGCTGTTCGCCGACGCCGGCACCGAGGACGGCGGCGTGGCGTCGAGCTTCGGCATCCGCGAGCTAGTCTGGCGGCCGGGCAGCGTCGCGGCGCCGCTGCTGGGCGGCTGGCTCATGACCGAGGTGAGCATGGCGTCGGTGTTCTACGTCGGCGGCGCGTTCGCGATCACCGGCGTCGGCGCGTTCCTGGCGATCCTCGTGTGGCTCCACGGACGGCGAGCGCTCGCGGAGTGGTGACCTGCATCGGAGAAGGGGTACCGCTACGAATCCGCGCTCAGTCGTCGGCGGGCAGGAACCCGTCGTGGGACTGCGGGTCGACCACGAACTGCTGGAGGCGGTCGTCGCCGCCCCGGAGGTCAGCAGCCCACCGTCGCACGTCGGCGCCGAACAGCTGCAGGCCGCGGAGGAGGTCGGACTGGTGGGCGCCGCCGGCCAGCGGCGAGCCGGGCGATCGCAGCGCGGCGATCATCGACCACATCGTGCAGGTCGCCGCCGCGCCCAGCGCCGAGAACGTCATCCCGAGGGTGAGGAACGTCATCGAGTAGACGCCCCCGACGATCATCGAGGGGAGGCTGGTCGCCAGGGGTACTTGCGCGCTGGCGTCCCGGATCGTCGGCGCGAGGAACAGCACCGACAGCGAACTCCCGGCCATGAAGACGAAGTCTTGCCACATCATTCTCGAATCACTCCCGTTCCGAACTGGTTTCGCTCGTTCATACTCCCCTATAGTCGCGATAGCCGTTAGTTTCGAGCGGCTATTCGGTTAGGGGGTGGACCCTGGGGAGGGGCTATAGGAATTCATATGCGAGAGCGAGACAGACTGACACACCGCCGGAGGGCGTCGGGGTAATCCGTGATTGTTCCCGCGACGCCGATCGGCAGCTCGCGGGAACCGGCCGTCGCGTCGCGCGGGCCGCCGCGACTCGGCCCCGCCGCGCCTCGGTCGCGGATCGGCCCCGCATAGGCCGGGCCTTCGAACCAGCGAGCCGAGGGAATCCGGCCGCAACGCGGAACGCGATGCCGATCACGCGGGGACGTTCTCGTCGACCGAGGGCAAAGCCTAACCCGGTGCCGGCCGACGGATCGGCCATGAGCGACCTCCGCGACGCCGCCGAGACCGCGGTGCGCCAGTGTCTGGCGCTCGATGCCGACGAGTCCTGCGTGATCGTCACCGACGACAAGCGCGAACCGATCGGCGAGGCGCTGTACGACGTGGCCAGCGAGATCGACGACGGCGCCACGATCCTGCGCTACCCGCCGGGCGACCAGCACGGCGAGGAGCCGCCCGCGCCCGTCGCCGCCGCGATGCGCGACGCCGACGTCTTCCTGGCGCCGACGACCAAGAGCATCAGTCACACCCGCGCACGCGGGGACGCCTGCGACGCCGGCGCCCGCGGCGCGACGCTGCCGGGGATCACCGAGGACGTGTTCACGGCCGGGCTGGACGCCGACTACGAGTCGATCGACGCCGAGTGCGACCGGATGCTCGACCTCGTCGAGGACGCCGAGGAGATTCGCGTGACGACGCCCCAGGGCACCGACATCACCTTCGGCATCGGCGCCCGGGCGTGGCTCGCCGACACCGGGATGGTCCGCGAGCCGGGCGACTTCTCGAACTTGCCCGCCGGCGAGGTGTTCGTCAGCCCCGAGACCGCGACGGGAACGTTCGTCGTCGACGGGACGATGCGTCCCCACGGGCTGCTCGACGAGGACCAGCGGCTTCGCTTCGAGGTCGAGGACGGCTTCGTCACCGACATCTCCGACGACGAGATCCGCGAGCAGGTCGAGACGGCCGCCGAGGAAGTCGGAGAGGATGCGTACAACCTCGCCGAACTCGGCATCGGCACGAACCTCGCGGTCGACGAGCTCGTGGGGTCGGTGCTGCTCGACGAGAAGGCCGGCGGCACGGTCCACATCGCGATCGGCGACGACGCGGGCATCGGCGGCGACACCGACGCGCCGCTCCACCTCGACGGCATCCTCCGGGAGCCGACCGTCGAAGTCGACGGCGAGACGATCGAGCTGCCCGCCGTTGATCGGTAGGGTCGGCGCCGGTAGAGTTAGCACCGGTGAGGTCGCCATCGGTAAGTTCGGCGGTGGTCGGACGCAAGGGCGCCTTACCGCCGCTCGTTGTGGACGGTAATGGCGCTCACTAAATACAATAGCGGTACGGTGTCGATTTCTGCGTGGAATTTTTGTGGGGCAAGTCCCTATTGATAACTGTATGGGATTCGGTAGCTACGATGAGTCCGAACAGGACAACCAGGATTTTGACGCCGATATCGACGACGAGGGCGTCGACTCATCGGGCAACGAACACGACGGGGATGTCGAGTTCGAGATCGGCGCATCGAACGACGAACTCCTCGATCGCTTGCAGGACATCAAAGACGATTGAAGCCCGGAACGCGGGCGCTCGGCGTCGCCGAATCGTACGACGGGTCGCGTGAGGCGGAGGCGTCGACGCTGGCCGGCGCGGTCGTGCGCGCGGACCGCGCGGTCGACGGAGTCGGGTTCGAGCGCTGTACGGTCGGGGGCACCGACGCCACCGGGAGCGTCCGATCGCTGACCGATCGGCTCGCCCGCGACGACGTTCGCTACGTTTTTTTGGCCGGCATCGCTCTGTCGTGGTACAACGTCGTCGATCTGCACGGCGTCTACGACGCCGTCGAGCGGCCGGTGCTATCGATATCGTTCGAGGAGAGCGACGGACTGGACGCGGCCATCGCCGAGGCGTTCGAGGGCGAGGCGCTGGAGCGGCGGCTCGAACTGTACCGCGACCAGCCGCCGCGGCGCCGCGTGACGGTGAACGATCAGGACGTGTTCGTGCGCTGCGTCGGCGCCGACGAGGAGACCGCCGAACGGCTGGTTCGGGGGTTCACTCCGGCCGGCGGGCGCCCGGAACCGCTTCGGGTGGCGCGGCAGGTCGCGCGGGCGGGGCATCGGTACCGCTTCGAGGAGTAGAGCGCGCTAGGAGCGCGGGGGGACGTACAGGTTCACGGTCTCGAACGGCTCCTCGCCGTCGTTCGTTATCTCGTGGCCCTCGCCCGCTTCGATGCAGACCAGATCCCCCGCTTCGACCCGGTGGTCCTCGCCCTCGACGGTGACGAGCGCCGATCCCGAGGCGGCGAACAGCCACTGGTCGCTCTCGGGGTGGCGGTTCTCCGGCCCGCCGACGGTGCGACCGGGGTCGACGGTCATCTGGGCGGCCTGGGCGTCGTCGGTCTCCATGACGACCTCGAAGTACCCCTCGAAGTCGAGCGAAGCGCGTCGCATGATCGTCTGTCGGAGCGGAGCGACCGAGTGGGTTTCGGCTCGGTTGTCGCCGGACATCGCGCAGGCGCTGTCGCCCTGCAACCGTCCTGGGCGACGCCGCTGCCGAGTCGCTGCAACGATCGGGTTGCCCGTGCCGACTTACGAGGTCGAGTGCGGGGCGCTTCGGCGGCCGGGCGAGCGCGTCGCCGAGTAGATCAGTCGGCGCGTCGCCGAGTGAGTCGCCGGGGGTGACCTCGTCAGGTCACGAGGTAGTACGGATCGGCGTCGATCCGCGGCGCGAGGGCGCGGCGGAGCGCCTGCGCCTCGAACGCGAACAGGGTCAGCCCGTTCAGGTCGTGGTGATCGAGGACGCCGTCCCGCTGCAGGTCGCGACGGAGCTTTTTCCGGTTCCAGGTGAGTTCCCGATCGTACTCCTGCGAGCGCTGGGTGACGGGCTCGTGGTCGGACTCGTCGTAGTAGATGTACCCCTCGTACTCGGCCGGGCTCACGTAAGGAACGTCGAACAGCATCTCGAGGTAGTGGATCTGGGCCGCGCGGATCCAGTCGGTGCCGACGTCCACGATGAGCACGTTGTCCCGATCCAGCTTGCCGAAACAGCCCTCGGGCGCCCAGGTGTCGTGGTGGTCGCAGTCGTCGAACCGGTAGTCGCCGCGGACGAGAATCGAGTTCGTGGCGTCGTCCGTCCGGTAGTCACAGTCCTCCAGAAATAGCGTCGAGAACGTTCCGTACTTCGGGACCGAGTACTGCTTGTGGTAGACGCGAACGTCGCGGTTCCGGAACGACGGTGTGAACCCCTGGACGAGCACGTTCTCGAAGTGATCGTCGAGTTTTCGAACGAGGAACTCGTAGGGATCGCAGTCGAACGCCGTCTTGACGTCGCTGAGACCGACGTGCACGAACACCGTCGCGTGATCGTCGTACCGCTCGAACGCGGCGTCGAGATCGGATTCGGACACGCGCCCGACGTCGCTCTCGCGCAGCTGGCGGCGAGCCGTCATCACCGCCCTGTTCCCGAAGATCCGCGTCCCGCGGTAGGCGTGCGCCGCCGTTCTGGCCGCGTCGGTGACGTCGTGCCCGCGCAGAAGCGACCGACGGTCATGCATGCGGTGCCGTAGCCCGGGGCCCCTCTTTGTCATTGTCCGCCTATACTGCGGAGCGGACGCTAACGTTCGGCTTCTCGACTAACCCCACGGTAAATTGATCTTCGTTGAGAGGAGCACCGCGACCGTCGCGGGGCCCGCGCGTTCACCGGGTGGCGGACAGTTCGACCCGCTCGGCGAGCTCGGGCGCGCTCGCGTCGTAGCCCTCGGCGCGCAGCTCCTCGGCGAAGGCGACGCAGCGGTCGCCGTGATTGACGAGCACCGTCGCGTCGCGGTAGTCCTCGAGCAGGGAGCGGATCCCGTCCCGATCGGCGTGAGCCGAGAAGTCGTACTGCTCGACCCGTGCGCTGACCGGCATCACGCGGCCGTCGATCTCGGCGCTCCCGGTCTCCAGAAGGTCCCGCCCGGGCGTCCCTTCGACCTGGTAGCCGGTCATCGCGATCTTGTTGGTCGGGTTTGATCGAACTTCGGGGATGTACGTCATCGCGGGGCCGCCCGAGAGCATCCCGCTCGTCGTGACGATCGCGGTCTGCTGGTCGGCGATGCGCTTGCGCTGGCCGTCGCGGCCCGTCACGACGCGCGCGTGTGACTTCGCCCGCCGCAGGGCGTCGGCGTCGCGGACGAACTCGGGATGGCGGCGGAGCATCTCGGTCACCTCCGTGCCCATGCCGTCGACGTAGCACGGAACGTCGTGCGCCTCGCAGAGCAGCAGCATCTCCTGGGTGCGCCCGATGGCGAACGCGGGCACGACGACCGTCCCGCCCTCCCACAGCGTCGTCTTGACGCTCTCGACGAACCGCTTCTCGACGACCGAGCGATCCTCGTGGTCGACGTCGGAGTACGTGCTCTCACAGAGCACGACGTCGGCGTCGGGCCGCGCGGTGGTGCCGGAGACGAGGCGCTGATCCCCGGTGTGAAAGTCGGCCGTGTAGAACAGGCGCGTCTCGCCGTCGTCGACGAGCACGTGCGCCGACCCTGGAATGTGGCCGGCGTCGAAGAACGTCACCTCGTGGCCCGCCGCCTCGAACGGCTCGCGGTAGCCGTGGGTTTCGGACACCTGCGTCACTCGCCGGACGTCGTTCTCGGTGAACGGACACTGCATCGTCCCGCCGTGGAGCTTCAGCGTGTCGCGGGCGAGCGTCAGCGCCAGCTCCCGGGTCGGCGGCGTCCAGTGGATCGGCGGCCGGGCGCTCCCGCTCAGCAGCGACGGGATCGCCCCGACGTGATCGAGGTGGCCGTGGCTCGCGACGACGGCGTCGGGCTCGACGGCGCCGACGGGGTACCGCGGGGGGGTGTCCGTCAGGACGCCGTAGTCCAGCAGCAGCGAGTCGTTGACGAGGATCGCGCTGCGGCCGACCTCGCGGGCGCCGCCCAGAAACCGAAGTTCCATTGCCGGAGTAAAGCGACCCGAGCGGCTTCCCTTCGTCGGTCGCCCGCCCCGAACGCCGTTTCAATACGCTTTTGAGTCGCCACCCGCTCTTTTCGCTCATGGCAAGCTTTCAGGTCGTCGTCGCAGACCCCGAAACGGGCGCGACGTACCAGCGCGACGTAGACGGACAGGACGCCAACCGCTTCATCGGCCGATCGCTCGGTCAGGACGTCGACGGCGGCGCAGTCGGCCTCGACGGCTACACGCTCGAACTCACCGGCGGCTCGGACGACGCCGGGCGCCCGATGCGCGAGGACGTCGACGGCCCCGACCTCCGCGAAGTGCTGCTGACCGGCGGCGTCGGCTACGACCCCTCCCGCGACGGCGAGCGCAAGCGAGTCACCGTCCGCGGCGCCGAGGTCAGCGAGGCCGTCGCCCAGATCAACGCCAAGATCACCGGCCGCGGCTCCACCGACGTCGAAGAGCTGCTCGGCGAGGGCGGCGACGACGAGGAGTAACTGCCCGACTTTTTCGTCGATCGACGCCCCGACAGCCGCTGCGCCGCACTTCCGCATCGAATCCGCTCGTAGATGCTCTTTGCCGTCATTCAGCCGTCGTCTACCGTTTCTCATACTGCGCATACTAATCACGGAAGCCGATGAGCACGAGAAAAAGTGGGGGAGCTTCTGCTTCGATCCGCGGCGACGAGCCGCGTCACCCGTCGGATCGCGCTCGTCGTCGGCGTCGTTCTGGTAGCGACGGCGTCGGTCGGCGGGGCTGCAGGATCGGTCGGCGGGGCTGCGGGATCCGTCTCGGTCGCGGCAGGCGAAAACGCCACCGCGAGTGAGGACGCCGCGGCCGGCGAGCCGCACGTCGTCGACGCCGCGGTCCACGAACTCGACGACGGGCGGGCGGTGCTGGTCGTCGTCGTCGAGACCGACTCCGGAGTCGAAACCGTCGTGACCGACCTCGACGGCGAACGCGGCGACGCGGACCGTAGCGACGCCGAACCCGCGCCGTCGGTCGACGAAGCTCCCGACGCGATCGACATTGCAAATCTGTCCGACGAGGGCGTCGAGAACGTGTCCGGCGACGGCATCGACCTCTCGAACGGATCGTCGGATCCTCTCTCGGGTAAGAATCTCACGGGCGCCGACGGGATCGCGGGAGCGACGGGGAATGGATCGCCGGCGGACGCCGACGCGCCGGGAGCGATCAGCGGCGACCTGATCGACGGAGCGCTGTTCGACGTTCCGGACGCGCTCCGGTCGCCGCCCGAACGACTGACGCGGGCCGTCTCGCGGGAGCCCGCGTTCGGCGGCGGCTGGCTGCTCCCCGGCGCGCTGGCGGCGCTGGGCGCGGCGATGGCGACGCTCGGCGTCGGCGCGCTGGCGATCTGGCGACGCACGATTTAAGCGCCGCGGGCCCGGAGCAATGATCGATGGCAGACCGCGTCGCCTCCGACCACGACTCGATCACGACCGTCCGCGCCACGCTCGCCCGGCGCGGGTCGACGAGCCGCCCGGCGATCGAACTCCCCGACGAGCGCGCCGACGAGCAAAGCTCGTCGAGCCCCGACTCGGCGTCGCCTCGTCGGGACGCCGACGCGTTCCCCGCGGGCGAGGTCGTCCGCCTCGTGGTCGACGGCGCCGAACGGCACGCGAAGATCGAGGAGTACGCCGGCGACCGATCGATCCCGGGCGCCTACGACGCGCCCTCGATGGCGCGGGATCCCGGTTCGGCGTCGAACCGGCTCGTCGAGTGGGCCGACGACAAGGGGCTGGAACTCGGCCAGTCGGTGCTCGTCGACGTGATCGAGGAGGGGTTCAAGTACGGCGTCCGCGAGCCCGGCGAACGCGCGTTCTACGACGCCACCGAGGCGCCCGACGACAGTCTGGCGTCGATCGCGAAGCAGTTGGAGGATCGGTAGCTCGGGACCCGAGGACTACTCGTCGGAGTACTTCGGCTCGCGCTTCTCCGCTCGCTCCAGCGCAGTTCGGATCACGTCCTCCACGTCCCCGTGGAACTCGTCGCCGTGCCCGGCGTACATGTGTTCGACCGACCCGGGCAGCCGCTCCAGAATCCGCTCGATGCTCTCGATCAGCACCTCGCGGGACTGGCCGGCCATGTCGGTCCGGCCGAAGCTGCCGTAGTCGAACGCGCCGTCGTCGTGGACGACGACGTCGCCGCTGAAGATCGTCGACTCGCTGATGAGGGAGACGTGGTCGTCGGCGTGGCCGGGCGTGTGGACGACGTCGAAACTCTCGTCACCGATCTCGATCGCATCACCGTCCGCGATCTCGTGCGTCCGGCGCGGATGGTCTGCGTAGGCGTACAGGTCGGCGTCGAACGCGTCGAGCACGGCGTCGACCTCCTGGACGTGGTCGCCGTGCTGGTGGGTGAGCACGACGGCGTCCAGCGAATCGGTATGTTCCCGAACCACGTCCTCGACGCCCGGCATCGCGCCGGCGTCGACCAGCACGTCGCGCTCGCCCAGCGCGAGGTAGGCGTTGCAGGTGAAACTGTCGGCGTCGGCCGTGACGGTGACGACGTCCATGCGCGGGTGGACGGACGCCAGCGTCGAAAAACGGTGGGGTTGCGGCGAGAGTTCATCGGCGTCGTACCGACGCCGACCGCGAGCCGGGCTACGCCTTTTCCAGCACGAAGTAGCAGTGCCCGCCCTCGTCCTCGACGCCGTAGAGCGTCTCGACCGACCACGGCGTCTCGGCGACGATTCGGCGGAGCGCGTCGGGCGAGAACATCAAGAGGGTGATCGGGTCGCCGACCGCCCCGTCGTAGATGGTCCGGAACGTGCGCGTCGCGGTGCCGTCCGAGACGTCGCCGAGATACTCGCGGAACTCGGCCGGCGCCGCGGTCGGGTCGGAGACGTCAGCGATGACCCGACCGTCCGGTCCCGTCACCGCCGCGAAGGCGTCGAGCAGGTCGCGGACGCCCTCGCGAGAGCCCGGAACTCCGACTTGCTGGCCGGCGACGAGCACCGTGTCGAAGGCCTCCTCGAACAGTGCGGGATCACCCATGTCGCCGACGACGGCGTGCTCGACGCTCCGATCCCGGGCTACCGCGACGGCGCCAGGACTGCGGTCGACGCCGACGACCTCGTGTCCCTGCTCCTGAAGCCATAGCGCGGTCCGCCCGGCGCCGCAGCCGGCGTCGAGCACCCGGCCGCGGACGTCCGCGAGCGCGTCGCGCTCGACCTCGGGCCACGCGTCGGGGCCGGAGAAGTACCACTCCAGGGGCGCCTCGCTCTCCTCGCCGTCGTCGCGGCGGTGGCGGGGCTGTTGGGCGAGCTCGCCCTCGTGGTAGTCCCAGACCATGCGGCCGAACGGACCGGAGCGCTCGCGCGCGGACAAATCCATGCAACTTGGCGGTCTCACGCCCGGGAGTTCAGCGTTACGATCAGCGGAAGAAACGTGTGGGACGATGGTCGCCCCGGAGCACGCGACGCGACCCCGTCCGACGGCGTCGATTCGGCGCCCCGACGCCGTCGGCGCCCGCGGCGGGGCTCCGCCCGCAAAGGAACAAGATTTTAAGCTACGGTCGGGTAGATGCGCCCACTATGGGTAAGAAATCGAAGGCCAAGAAGAAGCGCCTCTCCAAGCTGGAGCGCCAGAACAGCCGCGTTCCGGCGTGGGTCATGCTGAAGACGGATCGGGAAGTCACTCGCAACCCCAAGCGGCGCAACTGGCGGCGCCAGAGCACTGACGAATAATGAGCGCCGGTGAGTTCGAGGAGCGGGTCATGACCGTTCCCCTGCGCGACGCCAAGGCCGCCCCCAAGCACGAAGCCGCCGACAAGGCGATGAAGCTCCTCCGCGAGCACCTCGCCAAGCACTTCTCCGTCGACGGAGAGCAGGTCCGCCTCGACCCCTCGATCAACGAGGCGATCTGGTCGCAGGGCCGCAAGAAACCGCCGAGCAAGCTCCGCGTGCGCGCCGCCCGATTCGAGGAAGAGGGCGAGGCAATCGTCGAAGCCGAGCACGCAGAGTAACTTTGCTTCGCGCCGCGTTCACCGGATCGGCGTACGTCGGCGTCTTCGCGCGCGCCACGGACGATCACCTCTTGGTGCGTCCCGACGCCGACGACGAGCTGATCGACGACCTCGGCGACGAGCTGGGCGTGCCGGCAACGCCCACGACGATCGCCGGGTCGGCCACCGTCGGCGCGCTCGCGGTCGGGAACGAGAACGGGCTGCTGGTCAGCAGTCGCGTCACCGACCGCGAGCGCGACCGGCTCGCCGAGGCCGTCGACGTGCCGATCGTCGAGCTGCCCGGCCGGATCAACGCCGCCGGGAACGTCGTACTCGCCAACGACTACGGCGCGTACGCCCACCCGGAGCTGCCCGAGGAAGCGATCGACGCCGTCGAGCGCGCGCTTGAGGTCCCCGTCGAACAGGGCGATCTCGCGGGCGTCCGGACCGTCGGGACGGCCGCCGTCGTCAACGACGAGGGCGTGCTCTGTCACCCCAAGACGTCCGACCCCGAGCTCGACTACCTCGAGGACCTGCTCGACGTCCGCGCCGACGTCGGCACGATCAACTACGGCGCCCCGCTGGTCGGCTCGGGCCTGATCGCCAACGACCACGGCTACGTCGTCGGTCAGGACACCACCGGTCCCGAGCTGGGCCGGATCGAGTCGGCGCTTGGCTACATCGACTGATCGGCCGCGACGGCCGTGACGGCGCCGCTTTCCCGCGAATTGTGCTGCGTCGGTCGCCGAGTATCGACCCGATGCGGAAGGGAAGATTCTTCCGACTCCCCGACGCAGGTTAGGACATGAACCAGTATTCGGTTAGCGGACGGTTCGAGGCCCGCGACGGGTGGGAAACGTTCCAGACGGAAGTAGAGGCCGAGAACGACGACGTCGCCGAGGAGTACGTCTACTCGAACTTCGGCAGCAAGCACGGTCTGAAGCGCCGCCAGATCGAGATCGACGAGGTGGCACAATGATGGGCGGTGGCGGCGGTCAGCAGCAACTCCAGGAACTGAGCCAGCAGCTCCAGGAGCTCCAGGAGCAGATCGAGGTCCTCGAGGGCGAAGTCGACGACCTGCAGCAGGAGAAGGTCGAGGTTGACGAGGCCATCGAGGCCATCGAGACGCTCGAGACCGGCTCGACCGTGCAGGTCCCGCTGGGCGGCGACGCCTACCTCCGCGCGGAGGTTCAGGACATCGACGAGGTCATCGTCGGCCTCGGCGGCGGCTACGCGGCAGAGCAGGAGCAGGGCGACGCCGTCTCGACGCTCGAGAACAAGAAGGAGACGCTCGACGACCGCATCGACGAGGTCAACGAGGAGATCGCCGAGATCGAGACCGAGAGCGAGCAGCTCGAGCAGAAGGCCCAGCAGCTCCAGCAACAGCAGATGCAACAGCAGATGCAGCAGATGCAGGGCGAGGAAGAAGGCGACGAGTAGCGCATGTTCGACAGCCTGAAGGACAAACTCGGTAGCTTCCGGGAGGACGTCGAGGAGACCGCCGAGGAGAAGGCGGCGGAAGCCGAGACCGAGGAGGCGGCCGAGGAAGCCGAAGCGGTCGAGGAGGCCGAAGCAGAGGCTGACGCGACCGAAGAGACGGAGGCCGACGCCGAGGCGGTCGCCGCGGCGGCTCGATCCGACGCGACCAAACCTGAGGGCGACGACGCCGAGCACGAAGCCGAAACCGAGACGGGCGGCGAGCCCGGGAGCGACGCCGACGAGGACTACGGCGGCGCGGACGTCGCGGGCGCCGTCACCGACACCGTCGCCGAGGACGACGACGACGGCGGGCCGGGCTTCGCCAAGCGCGCGAAGTCGTTCGCGACCGGCCAGACCGTCATCGAGGAAGAAGACCTCGAAGCGCCCCTCGAGGAGCTCGAGATGGCGCTGCTCCAGAGCGACGTCGAGTTCAGCGTCGCCCAGGAGATCATGGCGACGCTCCGCGAGGAGCTGGTCGGCGAGACCCACCGCTTCACGAAGTCGACGACCGGCGTCGTCCAGCGCGCGCTCAAGAACGCCCTGCTGGAGGTGATCAGCGTCGGGCAGTTCGACTTCGACGAGCGCGTCGCCGAGGCCGACAAGCCCCTGACGATCGTGTTCACGGGGGTCAACGGCGTCGGCAAGACCACCTCGATCGCCAAGATGGCCCGCTACTTCGAGGAGCGCGGGCTCTCGACAGTGCTGGCCAACGGCGACACCTACCGCGCCGGCGCCAACGAGCAGATCGAAGAGCACGCCGAGGCGCTGGACAAGAAGATCATCACCCACGAGCAGGGCGGCGACCCCGCCGCGGTGATCTACGACGCCGTCGAGTACGCCGAGGCCAACGACGTCGACGTCGTGCTCGGCGACACGGCCGGACGCCTGCACACCAGCGACGACCTGATGGAGCAGCTCTCGAAGATCGACCGCGTGGTCGAGCCCGACATGACGCTGTTCGTCGACGAGGCCGTCGCCGGGCAGGACGCCGTCCAGCGCGCCAAGCAGTTCAACGACGCCGCCGAGATCGACGGCGCCGTCCTGACGAAGGCCGACGCCGACGCACAGGGCGGCGCGGCGATCTCGATCGCCCACGTCACGGGCAAGCCGATCCTCTTCCTGGGGACCGGCCAGGGGTACGACGACATCGAGCCGTTCGACCCCGAGGAGCTCGTCGATCGCCTGCTGGGCATCGACGGGTAGCGCGGCCGTCTTTTCGCGGAGCTTTCTCCGACAGCGTGCCGTGTGGCGCCCGTGAAACGGCGTCGCACACGTCGACCGAGTATGAAAATTGAAGACAGATGATCAATTCCGTTAGGAGGTGGCATCTACGGGCGACGAACGCGATGCGAGCGAGCTCACCAGCGGCGAGCTCCTCCGGCCGATGTTCCGGCTGGCGTGGCCGCTGGTGGCGATCCAGCTGCTGCAGGTCGCGTACAACGTCGGGGACACGTTCTGGCTCGGCGCGCTCTCGGAGAACGCCGTCGGGGCGCTGAGCCTCGCGTTTCCGCTGATCTTCCTGTTGATTTCGGTCGGCGGCGGGTTCACCGCCGCGGGCGCGATCCTGATCGCCCAGCACACCGGGGCCGACAGTGGTGAGGACGCCCTCGTCGCCGGGCAGACGATCTCCTTCGTCACGCTCGTGGCGGTCGTCCTCGCGGTCGTCGGCTACTTTGTGACCGACCCCCTGCTCGCGCTGTTGCCCGCGGACGCCGAAACGGCGGCGCTGATCGTCCCGCTCGCGGCCGACTACATGCGCCTGTTCATGCTCGGCGTGCCCTTCGTGTTCGGGTTTTTCGTCTTCGTCTCGCTGATGCGGGGGTACGGCAACACCCGCGCGCCGATGCGGGTGATGGTCGTCAGCGTAGTCATCAACCTCGCGCTCGACCCGCTGCTGATCTTCGGCGTCGGACCGTTCCCCGGGCTCGGGATCCAGGGCGCCGCGGTGGCGACGGTGTTCTCGCGGATGGTCGCGACGGCGCTCGGGCTGTACCTGCTGCTGGGCGGCGGCGTCGGACCCGCCATCTCGCGATCCGATCTGGTGCCCCGGCCGGAGTACGTCCGGGAGATCACGCGCATCGGCGTCCCGACCGCGCTCGAACAGTCGATGACGTCGCTGGCGATGGTCACGCTGACCGCGATGGTGGCGTCGTTCCCGCCGACGGTCGTCGCGGCCTACGGGCTGGGCAACCGCCTCATCTCGCTGGCGCTGCTGCCCGCGATGGGACTGGGCCAGGCGACCGACACGATCGTCGGGAAGAACCTCGGCGCCGGCAAACCCGAGCGGGCCGAGCGAGCGACCTGGGTCGCCTCGGTCGCCATCGCGGGCGTGATGGCCGCCGCCGGACTGGCGGCGTTCGCGTTCCCGGAACCGATCGTGAGCGTGTTCATGACCGCCGACACCGAGGGCGCCGCCCGGACGATCACCTACGGAAGCACGTACCTGCGGTTCGTCGCTGCCATGTTCGTGTTCATGGGCGTGCTGCAGGTCATCCTCGGGGCGTTCCGCGGCGCCGGCAACACGAAGACGGCGCTCGCGTTCTCGGTCGTCACGCTCTGGGTCGCCCGCGTCCCGGCGACGTACTACCTCGTGTTCGTCGCCGACTGGGGGACGACCGGCATCTGGACGGCCGTCGTGATCGGGGACGTCGTGGGCGCGATCGCGGCGGTCGCGTGGTTCACGCGGGGAACCTGGAAACAGGCGATCGTCGAGGAGGCCGAGCCGGCGGCCACCGAGTGACGCCGGCGAGGGGCCCGAGGGGGCGCACGGCGAGTGCGATGTCGGGCGACGATCGGGATTCCGCCCCCGGATTCTTTGCGTCGGCGGGTCGAACCTCCGACCATGTCGCTCGATCCGGACGCCGTCGAGGCCGTCGCGTTCGACTCCTACGGCACCATCGTCGACGTGACGACCGTCGAGGAACCGCTCGCCGAGCACGTCGAGTCGCCGGATCTCGTCGCGAAGATCTGGCGCGAGCGCTCGCTCAACTACGCGATGGTCGCCAACCACGTCGATGAGTACGACTCCTTCTACGAGATGAATCGTGCCGCCCTGGAGTACGCATTAGACGCCGCCGGCGCCGAGACGAGCGCCGACGAGCGCGAGGAGATCCTCTCGACGTACGACGAGCTCGACGTGTTCGATGACGCCCCGGAGGGGATGGAACGGCTCCACGAGGCGGGCTATGACCTGTACGTCCTGTCGAACGGCAGTCCCGAGATGCTCGACACCCTGCTCGATCACGCCGGCATCGACGAGTACGTCGAGGACGCGATCAGCGTCGCCGAGATCGAGACGTTCAAGCCCGACGCCGAAGTGTACCGCCACGCCGCCGACCGGATCGGCGAATCGGTCGAGGACGTCGCGTTCGCCGCGGCGGGCTGGTGGGACGTACCCGGCGCGGTCGACGCCGGAATGCAGGGCGCGTGGGTGAACCGGTCGGGAACGATGTGGGGCCCCTACGAGATCGAGCCGGATGTGACGGTGGAGTCGTTCCACGAGCTGGCCGACGAGCTGGACGCCTGAGCGTCGCGACGCCGACAGTCGAGGAGCGGGCGCTACATGTAATCCAAAAACACTTACGACGACGCCGAGAGGTTAGTGCGTGTCCAGCCCTCCATCGCGCCGCTCGCCGATCGCAGCCCTGAGCCGACCGCCGTTCCTCGGTCTGATTGTCGGGATCGCCGCCCTCGGCCTGGCGATACAGGCGTATCTGGTGACCGCGACGACGTCCTGGACGATCGAACTCGAACGCCTCCTCGCCCTCGTTCCGGTTGCGGTCGCGGTCCTCGCATACGGTCGCCGCCGTCCGGCGGCACCGATGTCGGAGCTCGCGATCGTTGCGGTCTGGGGGCTGATCGCCCAGTGGATCGCCGACGTGATCTGGTTCGGCGTCGGCCCCGCGTTCGCGGGTGAGGTCTCCGTCTCGGCCGCGCTGCTGTCCGGCGGCGCCGAACTATGGCTGGCCGCGTTGCTACGCCTGCTCGGCACGATCGCCGTCTTCGGCGGGCTGTACGCCGTCGCGGCGTCCCGACGCGCCCGGCCGGTCGTCGCTGCGCTCGCGCTGCTCGCCGTTCCGGCGGCGACGACGTTCGTCTACGCCGTGGCGTGACGGCGACCGTCTCCAAGATCCGTCTTGCAGCAACGATCATCATAGATACCGGTGAGACTCGCCTGCAGCCCGGACCGGCGTCAGGTGTCGCCGTGACGCGGGCGGCTTTACGCGTAGGAGTAGTTTCGTCCTACGATAAATGGCAACGAGCATCACGGTTCTGACACGCACAGTTCGAGGGGGTTTCACATGAACGCTGTCAGAGCAAGCTCTGACAAGCTCATGCGCATCCCGGAGGGATTCGCATGAATACGGTCGAGCAGTGGAAGCAGGACAAGCACCCGCTGGACGTCATCGAGGACGTCAAGCGCTACGCCGAGGAAGGCCTGGGGTTCGAGGAGATCGTCGCGGCCGAGGACGACGGCGAGTTCGAGCGCCTGAAGTGGGCCGGGATGTACGCCCACGGGAAGCACGAGGACTACTACATGATGCGGACGAAGGTGCCGGGCGGGCGCCTGACGCCCGAGCAGGCCGAGGTGATCGGCGAGGTCGCCGACGAGTACGCCACCGCACCGGAGGAACACGGCGGCGCCGAGCAGAACAAGCTGTGGGGCGACGCCTACCTCGACATCACGACGCGCCAGGACATCCAGAAGCACTGGGTCGAGATCGAGGACGTCCCCGAGATCTGGGACCGCTACGACGAGGTCGGGCTGACGACGATCCAGGGCTGTGGCGACTCGGCGCGCAACGTGCTGGGCTGTCCCGCCGCGGGGCTGGACGACCACGAGTGCTTCGACGCCCAGCCGGTCGTCGACGCCGTCTCCGACTTTTTCACCGAGAACAGGGAGTACGGCAACCTCCCGCGGAAGTTCAAGATGACGATCACCGGCTGCGCCCACGACTGCGCGCAGTCCCAGATCAACGACGTCGGAATGACGCCCGCCAGAAAAGAGATCGACGGGGAGAGCTACTACGGCTTCCACGTCCGCGTCGGCGGCGGCCTCTCCGACGGGCCGCGGATGGCCTCGAATCTCGACGTGTTCGTCCTGCCGGAGGACGCCGTGGAGTTCTGCCGCGCGGTCGCCCAGACGTTCAAAGAGCTCGGCGACCGGAACAACCGCGGCGTCTGCCGGATGCGCTATCTCGTCGAGCAGCTCGGTCCCGACAAGTTCGAGGAAGCCATCCGCGAACGGTGTTCGGTCGACCTGCGCGAGCGCGGAACCGATCTCACCGAGGGGTACGCCGGCGACCACGTCGGCGTCCACGACCAGAGCGAAGATGGCCTCGAATACGTCGGCTTCAACGTGATCACGGGCCGGATGGGCGGCGACGAGTTCGCCGCGGCCGCAAGAGCGGCCCGCGAGTACGGCACCGACGAGTCGACGGTTCGCCTCGCAACGGACCAGAACTTCCTGATCACGCACGTTCCCGAGGAGAACGTCGACGACCTCCTCGCGGAACCGTTCGCGGCGGACTACCAGCCCGATCCCGGCCCGTTCTCTCGGGGCGCGGTCGGCTGTACGGGCAGCGAGTTCTGTAACTACGGCATCATCGAGACGAAAAAGCGCACCAAGCGCTGGGCCCGCGAACTCGACGAGCGGATCGAGACGCCGGACGACCTCGCCGTCGTCAGGATGCACATGTCGGGCTGTTCGGCCTCGTGCGCCCAGCCCCAGATCGCCGACATCGGGTTCCGCGGCGAGACGGTGCAGCTGGATGCCGATAACGACAGCGACGCGGACGACATGGTCGAAGGGATGGACTTCGGGCTGGGCGGCAGCCTCGGGTCGGACAACGAGTTCCTCGACTGGGTCGAGAGCGCCGTCCCCGCGGACGCCGTGATTCCGGCGCTCGAACAGCTGTTCGACGCCTACGCCGAGGACCGGGCGGACGGGGAGCGCTTCTACGAGTGGACGCGCGGCGTCGACAACGACCGGCTCCGGGCGATCATGCGAGACGCCGACGCGCCCGTATCGAAGGGGGTGGCCGCGGATGACTAGCGAGGACCGAAGGTCCTCGGAAAACGCGAGCGGGGAGGACGAGGCGCACCGCGCCTCGGAACGGCGAGCGGGGCGGACCGCGCCCCGCGAGCGCAGCGACCCGCGAAAAGACGAAAAACGGCATCCCAAAGTGCCCGAGACGACGACCGACGAGGACGCCGCGTCGGTGCCGCGCGTCGACGACGCCGGCGTCGAGCGCCCGGCCACCGAGTCCGGGACGGTCCCGGCCGATCAGGTCGGACCGGCGGACGATACGGACGCCGGAGACGCCGCTTCTGGTGGGGCAACCCCGGACGAGTCGGACGACGACTGCGGGTGCGACTCGTGCGGTTGCGACGACGCCGAGCCCGAGCGAGCGGTCGCGGACGGGGGTAGCCAACCCGCCAACGTCTCGCCGGACGGCCAGCTCCGCGAAGTCGAGTTCACAGAGCCGGCCGAGGGCGTCAGCCAGGACATCGACGGCGAGGGCGCCGATCCGCCGGACAGGCGCGTCCAGCTGCCCGAAGGGGCCGAACTGGAGACGCCGGACTACGAGATCCGCTCGGCGATGAACGACATCGAGACGCCCGACGAGAAGACGTGGTTCATGGAGCTCGACGAGGCCGTCATCGAGGAGGGCCGCTGTATCCAGTGTGGCACCTGCGTCGCGGCGTGTCCCTCCGACTCGATCGGCATCGGATCGGACGACCTGCCCGAACTCGTCAAGATGTGCACGGGCTGCTCGCTGTGCTGGGACTTCTGCCCGCGGGGCGGCCTGCGCTACGAGCGCCAGTGGAAGATCACGGGCGGCGACGACAACGTCTCCGGCGCGGGCGACCCGATCACGGAGTTCTCGGCGCGCGTCGAAGACGACTGGCGCGAGGATAGCCAGGACGGCGGCGTCGTCACGAGCGTCCTGATCCACCTGCTCGAAGCGGGCGAGATCGACGGCGCGCTGATCGCCACCGAGTCCGACGAGGAGGCCTGGAAAGCCGAGAGCTTCCTCGCGACCACGCCCGAGGAGCTGATCGCCAACACGGGGACGATCTACAACCAGACGATGGCGCTAGGGAATCTCGGACTCGACCAGTGGGAGCACAAGCTTCCGGACGAGGATCCCGAGGACCTCTCGCTCGCGCTCGTGGGGACGCCCTGCGAGATCGAGGGGATCCGCGCGCTGCAGGATTTCGAGTGGGACTACCAGTCCCAGAACGCCGGTGTTCGGGCAATCGACTACACGATCGCGCTGATGTGCACGAAGAACTTCAACTACTACTCGCTGATGGGCGAGCAGTTGGAGGACGAGCGCGGCATCTCGCCCGACGAGATCGGCAAGATGGACGTGCTCGACGGCGAGATGCGCGTCTACGATCACGACGGCGAGTCGCTCCTGATCGAGGACGTCGAGAACTTCCACGACGCCGCGCTCAAGGGCTGCGACGAGTGCGCCGATTTTACCGGGTACTGCGCGGACCTGACCGTGGGGTCGGTCGGGTCGAGCGACGAGTTCTCCAGCGTGATCGTCCGCACCGAGACCGGGCTGGACGCCTGGAAGCTCACCGAACCCGACCTGGAGTACCACGACCTGGAGGACCGCGGCGCGGTCGGCGGCCTCCAGAGCTGGGACAAGAAGAAGGCGTTCGACTCGCTGGAGCGGCCCTTCGACCCCGACGCGCCGCGCTTCATCGACTACACCGACCACGCCGAGCAGTACGGTACGGAGATGAATCCCCACGACGCGGGGCACTGACGCCGCGACGCGAGGCGCTGACACCGCAACGCGGGCACTGAAGCCGGCGACGTACAACCCCCTCGTCGGGAGGCGCTACACCCCCCAGAAGAACGCGATGCCCAGCGTCGTGACGACCAGCATGATCACCTGCAGCGGCGCGCCCGCCCGAAAGTAGTCCGAGAAGCGGTAGCCGCCGGGGCCGTACACCATCAGGTTCGTCTGGTAGCCGATCGGCGTCAGCACCGACGTGCTCGCCGCGAAGGTGACCGCCAGCACGAACGCGAACGGGTCGGCGCCGATCCGACTCGCCGCGTCGACGCCGACGGGGATCATCAGCACGACGCTGGCGTTGTTGCTGACGATCTCGGTCATCAGCGTCGTCACGAGGTAAAACAGCCCCAGCACGACGACCGGCGGGTAGTCGCCGGCGCCCGCGACGACGAGGCTCGCGAGGAACGCCGCGCCGCCCGACTGTTCGAGGGCGATCCCCAGCGGGATCACGCCCGCGAGCAGGAAGATCACGCTCCAGTCGACGGCGTCGTACAGCTCGCCGGGCCTGACGCAGCCGGTCGCGACCATCGCGACGACGCCCGCGAGCGCGCCCGTCAGGATCGGGACGACGTTCAGGGCCGCCAGCGCGACGACGCCGCCGACGATGCCGAGCGCGACCGGGATCCGCTCTGTGCGGTAGGCCGGGCGAGCGACCTCCTGGGCGACGACGTAGTGGCGGTGCTCGCGCAGCCGCCGGATCGACGCCTCGTCGCCCCGGACCAGCAGCGTGTCGCCGCCGCGGAGCCGCAGATCCTCGATCTGCTCGTGGACGACCGTCTCGCCGCGTCGCAGCGCCAGCACCGACACGTCGAACTTGGCGCCGAACCCCAGACCCGCGAGCGTTCCGCCCGCGGTCCCCGTCCGCGGCGTCAGCACGACCTCCGCCAGCACGTCACGATCGGCCTGCGTCGTCGCGAGGTCGGCGTCGCCGACGTTCGCGTCCGGCAGGACGTCGACGCCGCGGAGCTCCGACAGGTCGGCGGCGGCCTCGCCGGTGGCCTTCAGAACGAGCCGATCGCCGGCTTCGATCCGCGGGTCGTCGGTCGGAACCGGCTCCCCGTCCCGGAGCAGCTCCAGCACCTCGATATCGGCCAGCGCGGCGGCGCTCCCGACGCGCTGATCGACGAACGGCGCCGCCGCCCCGATCGCGACCTCGGTCAGGTACGGCCCCATCCCGTACTCTTCGATGAGGTCCTCGTTGGGCGGGATCCGCGCCGGCACGAGGTGCCGGCCGACGACGAGCAGGTAGGCCGCGGCGGTGACCAGCACCACGGCGCCGAGCCGCGTGAACTCGAACATCGAGAACGGCTCGCCGATCAACCGCGCCGAAACGTCCGAAGCCAGCAAGTTCGTCGAGGTGCCGATCAGCGTCAGCATCCCGCCGAACATCGACGCGAACGACATCGGCAGCAGCAGCTTCGAGGGCGACGTGCCCGTCCGGTTCGCGACGTCGGTCGCGACGGGGATCATCACGGCGACGACCGGCGTATTGTTGATAACCCCCGACGCCAGCCCCGAGACGCCGATCATCGACGCGAGCTGCTTTCGCTCGTCACCGCCCGCGAACGCGACGATCCGACGGCTCAGCAACTGGACGGTCCCGGTCCGTCGGATCCCCTCGCTGAGGACGAACATCGCCAGCACGGTGATCGTCGCCTCGCTGGCGAACCCCGAGATGCTCTCGGCCGATGTGATCCCCGTCCAGGGTTCCAGCACCGCCAGCAGCACGATCAGCAGGATCGCCGAGACGTCGATCGGCAGCGGCTCGGTGACGAACGCCAGAAACGCCAGTGCGACGAGCCCGAACACGACCAGCGCGTCGGTCGGCGGCGGCTGTACTTGCCCCGTCGCGACCACCCCCCATCCCACGAACAGGTCCCTCCACCGACTGTTCCACGGCGCGGGTAATAACACCGTACCGTCGGGACTCGACCCGGCCCCGAGCCGCCGAACGACGCGTCGAAAAACCGCAACCCGGCGCCGCGGAGCAAAAAGGCCTTAGTGGCGGTCTACGAGTGTTGGAGTATGAAAGCGATCGTTCTGGCCGGCGGCTACGCCACCCGACTCTGGCCGATCACGAAGAATCGGCCCAAGATGTTTCTTCCGATCGGCGACACGACCGTGATCGACCGGATCTTCGCCGACCTGGAGGACGACGACCGCATCTCGGAGGTGTTCGTGTCGACGAACGAGCGCTTCGCCGAGGATTTCCGCGAGCACCTCGCCGAGAGCCGCTTCGAGAAGCCGACGCTGACGATCGAGGAGACGGTCGCCGAGGACGAGAAGTTCGGCGTCGTCGGCGCGCTCGCCCAGCTCGTCGACCGCGAGAGCATCGAGGAGGACACCGTCGTGATCGCCGGCGACAACCTCATCAGCTTCAACGTCTCGGAGTTCGTCGACTTCTTCGAGGAGAAGGGATCGCCCGCGCTGGCCGCCTACGACGTCGGCTCCCGCGAGAAGGCCAAGTCCTACGGCCTCGTCGATCTCGACGGCGACGAGGTCGTCGACTTTCAGGAAAAGCCCGAGGACCCCAACAGCACGCTCGTCTCGATCGCGTGCTACGGCTTCCCCGCGGACGCGCTCGGCCTGCTCGAGGAGTACCTCGAATCCGGCAACAACCCCGACGAACCGGGCTGGTTCGTTCAGTGGCTCCAGGATCGCCGGTCGGTCCACGCGTTCACGTTCGAGGAGGCGTGGTTCGACATCGGCACGCCGGAGAGCTACCTCGAGGCGATCGCCTGGTATCTCGGCGGCGATAACCACGTCGCCGAAACGGCCACGATCGAGAACTCCAGACTCGGCGAGAACGTCCACGTCATGCCCGACGCCGAGGTGCTCGACTCGGATCTCGACCAGTCGATCGTGTTCCCCGACGCGACGCTGCGGGACTGCGACATCCGGTCGTCGATCATCGACCGCGACACCGATCTCGACGGGCTGAACCTGCAGGGCGCGTTGATCGGCGCGCACACGCAGATCTCGAACGGGGAATGACGCGGAACCGCAAAGATATATAGTCGGGAGCGCACCGACGGGTGTACACCGATGGCCGAGGAGACAGATCCCGTCGAGCAGATATCGTTTCTCGCGCGGTCCGAATCGCGCGTTCGAGCCCTGGAGCGGCTGCTGGAGTCCGGCCCGACGACCCAGCGGGAGCTGCGGACTCACCTGGATGCGTCCCGGTCGACGATCGCGCGCACGCTGAGCGCGCTGGAACGGCGCAGTTGGATCGAGGCGGACGACGGCGCCTACCGGCTGACCCCGGTCGGGACGATCGTCGCCCGGGAGTTCGGAGAGCTCGTCGACGCGCTCCGAACGACCGACGAACTGTCGACGTTTCTGGAGTGGTTCCCCTACGCGGAGTTCGATCTCGAACTGCGGGCGCTGCGCGACGCGACGATCACGACCTCGACGTCGTCGGATCCCTACGCGCCGGGGCGAACCCAGACCGAGCTCCTGCGGTCCGCGACTCGTTTCCGGGGGTTCCTCCCGGCGATCGATCTGGAGGGAAGCGAGGTCGTCCACGAGCAGATCACCGAGCGCGACTTCGCGGCCGAGATCGTCGTCTCGGCCGAGGTCGGCGAGACGATCACAACCGAGGAGTTCGCCGACCTGTTCCGGGAGCAACTGGCGACGGGACAGCTGACCGTGCTCGTCTGCGACGGCGATCTCCCCTTCTACCTGGGGCTCGCTGACGACGAGCGAGTCCAGATCGGCGTCGAAGACGACGAGGGGTTCCCGCGCGCGCTGCTCGACACCGATACGACGGCGGTCAGAGAGTGGGCGGAATCGGTCTACGACGAGTACCGAGCGGCGGCGCGGCCGAAGCCGATCGACGAGTTTTGAACTCGGCCGGCGCGTGCACGGTCTGCACAGATCCCACGGGATAACATGATACTCCCCGGGGGTCATTCGGGGTACGATGATCGTCGACAGCAGCGAGCGCGAGGGTCGGATCGGGGAATGACCTGCACGAACTGCGGGTCAAGCCCGCTCGCGGTGCGGTACACGCTTCGGTTCTCCCCCGCCGGCAGGCGGGCGAAGGAGATCGATCTGTATCTGTGCGACGCGTGTCTCAGCGGCCTCTGTAGCGAACCGGACATCGAACTGGCCGACGAACCGCCCTGCGCCCGACTGGTCGAGTCGGTGGACTGACGCCGACGGGAACTACTCACCCAGCCGCGCGTCCGTGATCCGCACGCTCCCGCGCGTCCCGTCCCACTCCGTGTGCGACCACCTTTTTCTCGTCGGGGTCGCTCCGCTCCCCCTCCTCCAAAAATCTGGGCCAAAAAGCCGCTCGTCGGTCGCTCGGCTCACGGCTTCGCCGTTCGCGTGGTCGCGGTTCTCGCGCCGTCGGCGCTCCGAACCGCGCTGCGCTCCCTCCTCGCGGTACGGCTACTCGCCCAGCCGCGCATCCGTGATCCGCACGCTCCCGCGCGTCCCGTCCCACTCCGTGTCGTACTCCAGCTCGATCGGTCGATCCATGTGCGGGCCGTCCGTGACGAGCGTCTCGAACTCGCCGCCCTCGCCCAGGATGTGGACGCCGTACTCCTCGTTGAGCGCTTCCAGATCGGCCAGCGCGTCGGCGTCGAGCCGGCGGCCGAGCCAGGACTCGTCGAGGCCCGCCGCCGCCACCTGCACGATCCGGATTTCGAAGCCGGCCGCCAGCATCTCGTCGGCGAGTTCGCGGGGGTCGCGCTGCCACAGCGGCGCGAACAGCTCGATGTCGAGGCGGTCACAGAGCGCTTCGATCCGGCTGGTCTGGTACTCGCTCTCGACCGCCCCGGCCGTGACGCCCGCGACACCCCCTTCGAGGTCGGCGTCGAGCTCCCGCAGCGCGGCCTCCAGCGGTTCGACTTCGGCGTCGCCCTGCGCGCCCGAGTCGGCGACGCCCTCGGCCTCGAAGTCGTCCGGGCGCACGTCGACGAGCGGGACGCCGATGGATTCGGCGGCGAGGCTCGCGAGGTCGGTCGCGGGGACGTGGTACATGTACGAGTCGCCCTCGGGGTGGACAGTCAAGAGTCGCCCGACGTCGAGGTCGCGTTCGAGCGCGCGGTACAGCGCCCACGAGGAGTCCTTGCCGCCCGAGAAGAGGCTGACCCAGCGGCCGGCGTCGTCTGCCATGCCGAGCCGTTGGCCGCGCCGGAGGATAGATGCGTCGAAGCCCCGCCGCAACGCGGGCGGAACCGGCTGCCCTCACGAGTCGGGGTTCGACGGACTCCCGTCGTCGCCCTCGGGCAGTTCGGCTTCGGCGTCCTCGATCGCCGAGCCGCTGAGCGACGTGGCGACGCGGACGCCGATCAGCGTCACGAGGACGCCGCTGACGACGAACACGCCCAGCCGGTTGCCCAGGCTGAGCGTGAACCCCTCGACCGACACCGCGCCGGCCTCGATCGAGGGCACGTCGATCGGGGGCACCTGGTTCGCGCGTTCGAGGAAGTAGCCGGCGAACCCGCGGACCACGAGCCCCAGTCCGACGACCACGAACGGCAGGTGGAGGTACGACGGTCGGACGCGGTCGTTCTGAATCACCTCGTCGAGCAGCCGGCCCGTCGAGGCCGCCAGCGCCGCCATCGCCAGCCAGGGGACGCTGGCGTGGGCGAACGTCATCGCGGGCAGGAACGCGTCGTTGGTGGTCGAGAGATCGGAGACGCCGAGCGCGCCCGCGAACACGCCGACCAGCGTCAGCCCGGCCGCGACGACGTAGGTCACCACCGACACCTGCCCGGAGTACAGCGAGTCCCGCACCTGGGTCGCCAGCCCCCGGAGCGCGTCGTCGACGCCGATCCCCTTGTACAGCAGGAACACGCCGATGACGGCCGTGATCGTCGCCAGCGCCTCGGCGATGCCGGTGACCAGCGTGAGCGCGGGGAACGCCAGCAAGGCCAGCCCGATCGGCACCAGCACCGTCTGGCGCAACTCCTCGTCGGCGAGGAACTGCTTGAGCAGGTAGTACGTCGACTCGATGTCCCGCGCCTGCCGGACGACGACGCGGTCGACCGAGTCGACGCGCAGCCGGCTCTCGACGATCGGCACCAGGCGCTCGTCCTCGGCGCTGTCGATCACCACGATCGCCGAGTCGGGATCGTGGGTCTCGATCAGCTCGTCGAGCTGGCGCGCGACGGTGCGGTCCGCGCCGACCATCGAGTCGCTGACCCCCGAGACGACCGCGACGACGGCGTCGTCGTCCCCGTCCCGCAGCTCGCGGGCGACCGAGAGCGTCTCGAGCAGCGAGTTGACGCTCGAGTCCTCGGGGTCGGCGAGGCCGACGTCGATCACGAGCGAGCGGACGGCCTCCCAGCCGACGACCGGCGTCTCCAGGCCGGTCTTGCGGCCGACGTCGTTCGCTCGGTCGACGCAGAGCACCAGCGTTGTCACTGTCGGAACCATATCGGCCCCGGAATAAAAACTCTCGTCTCGGCGCAACCGTCTGCGACGATCCGGGGGCCGCTTCTGACGGCGCGATCCGCGCCTCAGCGAAGCTGCAGGTCGATCTCGCGGTCGTCGGCCGTGACGCCCGCGACGCCGGCGCCCAGCGCGTACGCGACCCGCTCGGCGCCGCCGCGCATGCGCGCCGCGATGCCCCGCTCGGGCTCGAACTCCTCGACCGCGACCGAGTCGACGCCGAGCCGCTCCGCCAGATCGGCCTCGACGTCCTCGCGCGTCCCGAGCCGGTCGACCAGCCCGATCTCGGCGGCGTCCTCGCCGAGGTAGACGCGCGCCTCGGTGTCGCGGATCGCCTCAGGATCGAGCCCTCGGCCCTCGGCGACGCGCTCGACGAAGTTGTCGTAGAGGTCGTCGACGATCCCCTGGAGGTAGGCGCGCTCGTCGTCGTCGAGTTCCTTGAGCGACGCGCCGGCGTCCTTGTAGTCGCCGGCCGCGAACCGCTCGTAGCTGAGCCCGATCTTCTCGGCGAGGTCGGCGGCGTTGACCGTCGAGCCGATCACGCCGATCGAGCCGACGATCGTGGCGTCGCGAGCCCACAACTCGTCGCAGCCGCTGGCGATCCAGTAGCCGCCGCTGGCGCAGGTGTCCTGGGCGTACGCGACCGTCGGCCCGTCGAACGCTTCGGCTGCGAGCTTGATGTCGTCGCTCGGGACGACCTCGCCGCCGGGCGTGTTCAGCCTGACCAGCAGGGCGTCGACCGCGTCGTCGGCGTCGGCGCGCTCGATCTGCTCGACGACGTCGTCGGCCGGCGTCGATCCCGGCTGGCTGGGGAGCGGCCCGCCGCCGCCGTCGCGTGTGATCGGTCCCTCGACGGCGACCTCGGCGACGTCGTAGCCCGGCGCCAACGAGCGGACGGCGTTACCCGCGAGCTTCGCGCCGATCAGCGCGAACACCAGCGTCAGGAGGATTCCGAGCAGTTCCGCCAGCCCGAACGGGATCTCGACGAACAGGACGTAGCCGATCCCGGCTGCGATCGCCGCTCCCGCCAGCACTGCCCCGAGCGTCACGAGCCCGCGGAGCCGATCATCCACAGCAGCCACCTCGACGTTGCATGCTCCGGTGTCGGGCGCGGGCGGACATAAAACGTCGGCGCCGAGTGGCGACGGGAGACGGTGACTCGGCGGCGTGGCAGGGGGTGCCGGCGGGGGCAGTTTCTTGTAGGGCTGTACGCAAGGACCAGCTAGGATGGCGAGCAACCTACTCGCGGACGAGGCGGCCGACAAGATCGTCACCGTCAGCCGAACGGCGATCGGCGACAGCCTCCGGTCGGTGACGTACTTCACGCGCGACGACTACGACCAGCTGTACCTGCGGGGCGACCTGGAGCAGGACGCCGACCTGACGAGCTTCATCGGCCACGAGTGGCACGACTTCAAGACGGCCCACGCCGCCTACGAGGGGACCGAGCTCGGAACGTACAACTACACGATCCGGGCGTTCGACAACGGGTATCTCGTCCGCGTCACCGACGAGCGCGAGGGCGTGTTCGTCACGACCGACGGGCTGACGATGCAGGACTTCGAGAACGTCGCCACGTCGCTTCGGGAAGTGCTCCGCGACGAGCTCTGAAAGCGCAACGCCCAACACCGCGCGGCGCCTGTTTTCGACGATGACCGACGACGTCCCCGACGCCGCTCACCGGGCGCTGGAGCGCCACGGCGCCTTCGAGACCGAAAGCGACGAGTACCGCTGCACGACGACGCCGTTCGACGCCGTCGTGACGCTCTCGCCGGCTCCCGGCGACCGCGACGCCACGTTCGAGGTCGAAGTGCGCGTCCCGACGCTCGACGCCGTCGTCGTGAGCGAGACGGTCGCGGAGGTCGTCGAGGACGGCTGGTTCGATACGCTCGAACGCCGCCTCGAAGACGCCTACGACGTCGTCAAGTCCGGCGACCGGCTCGACCCCGAGGTCGAGCGCTTCGACGACGAGGTCGTCGCGCGCTTCGGCGTCCAGGCGTGGACGGCCGATCAGGGCGCGGACGACGCCAAGGCGCTGATCGACTACGTCGAGGGCACCTACGTTCAGGGCGTCATTCCCGGCTACGAGTACGGCGATCCCGTCGCCGGCCTCCTGAATCGCGCCCAGCAGAACGCCGACAGCGAAAGCACGAACCGCGGCGGGACGCCGCTGTAGCGTCGGCGTCCGGCGGCGGCGCTGTGGCGGAAGAAGACGAGCATACGGCGCGCGAAGCGCGCCGTTTCCCTCCGAACGAGCGAAGCGAGTGAGGAGAGTTTTTGGCCGAGCTTTTTGCGGTGAGCGGTCGCCGAAGGCGACCCGAACCGTCAAAAAGGTCGTGTTTAGTCCATCGCGATGTACGTCTGCGTGTCCTCGACGCCGTCGATGTCCTGGATCGCCGTCGCGGCGATGTCCTTGACTTCCGCGGGCGTCCCGACGGCGACCTTGGCGATGATGTCGACGTCGCCGGCGACGATCCGGGCGTGCTCGACGCCCTCGATCGACTCGACGTCGTCGCGGAGCCGGTCGGCTTCGCCCGTGTTGGCCTTGATCATCACGTAGGCTGTGACCATCTCAGACACCCCCGGCCTGCGCGGTCGCGCGACTGGCGTCGCCGACCAGGATCTGTCTGACGTCGTCGAGCACGTCGAAGTCCGCGAGCACGATCAGCCGGTCGCCGGGTTCGATCGACTCGTCGGGCGAGGGGATCCCGACCGCGGCGTCGCGCTTGCCGAAGGCCAGCACCGTCGCGTTGGCGGGCAACTGGAGCTCGCTGATGGTGTAGCCCGCCGTCGGCGCCTCGCTGGTGATCGTCAGCTCGACGACCTGCAGATGCTGGGCGATGTCGGCGATCGCGTGGATGTCGCCGCCGAGCATGGCGTTTTTCGCGCCGATCGCGCCCAGGCGCTCGGGGTAGATGATCTCGTCGACCTCCCGGGCGTACTTTCGGTAGATGTCTTCGCGGTAGTCCTCGTCGATCCGCAGCACGGTGCGGCAGCCGTGGTGGTCGCCGATCAGGCAGGCGGCGAAGTTGGTGTTCAGATCGCCCGACAGCGCGCCGAGCGCGTCGGCTTCGTCGACGCTGGCGTCTTCGAGCACGTCCTCCCGCGAGCCGTCGCCCTCGATCACCTCGTAGTCCTGCTTGCGGGCGCGCTCGGCCTTCGCGGGATCACGCTCGATGAGCGTCACCCCGTGGCCCTCCTCCTGCAGCACGCGGGCGGTTCGAAGTCCGACGCGACCCGCTCCTATGATAACAAACCGCATGTCAGCCTCTACGCGATGGCCCTTGAATAACTTTACCCCGCTTCGTCTCCCGGCCCCGCAGCCTCGACGGCCGAACCGGGTCGCTTTCGGCCAAACGTTTTTATCGTGCCAAAGCGTACCACGGACCACGATGGTCCACGCGTTTATAATGGTCAAAACGGCCGCGGGGAAGTCAGAGGAGCTCCTCGGGTCGATCGGGGAGCTCTCGCAGGTCGCCGAGGCCCACATCGTCGCCGGCGACTACGACATCATCGCCGAGCTCGACGTCGGCGAGGTCTACGAGGTTCTGGACACCGCCTCCTCGGGCGTCCGGGGGCTGAGCGGGGTCACCGACACGAAGACGTACATCTCGCTCGATTAGCGCCGGCGGTACGACGCCGCATTCGTTCGGGGCCGACGGCTCGTCGACGAGGGACGCACGCCGAACTACCGGAAAGGGACCGCCCGGGGGACCAACTCGTAAACCGCTCCGTCGTCGAACTGGCGTGAACGATGACCGAGGACGACACCGGGCTCCTGACCGAGGGAGCGTCCGAGATACGCGATCGGACGGAAGAGCTGAGTTCCGTACTCACGCGTCCCGGCGAGAACCGTCTGAAGCAGTGGTTCCTGTTGACTGGTCCGCGACTCTCGGTCACGGCGGTTTTGCTCGCGCTCGTGTTCGGCTCGCTGCTCGCGCTGTCCGTGCTCAGACCGATCCAGGTGCGGCGGCTGCTCACCGAAACCACCGCCGCCCAGACGCTGTTTAGCGCCCTCCTCAGCGGCGCGATCCTGCTCGTCTCGATCGTCGTCTCGATCAACTCGATCGTTCTCTCCCAGGAGATCACGGACATCGAGAACCAGCAAAAGCGCATCACCGCGTCGATCGAGTACCGGCGCCACATCGAGCAGTTCATCGAGGCGGACGTCACTCCCGCTCGCCCGTCGGAGTTCCTGAACGCCGTGTTGTACGCGATCTCCCGGCAGATGGATTTGCTGCTCCGAGTCTCCGGCCAGAGCGAGGACGACGACTTCCGGACGTACGTTCAGGAGTTCGCCGATCAGGTCGAAGAGGAGATCGACGAGGCGCGGACCACGCTACGGAACTCCAAGCTTGGGGCGTTCAGCGTCCTGCTGGCCGGGTTGAACTACAACTACTCCGGGCAGCTCCACACCGCACGCGCCCTGAAGCGGACGTTCAGCGACGATCTGAGCGACGACGAGCGAGAGGCGATCGACGAGCTCATCGACACGTTCAAGCACATCGCGACCGGCCGCGAGTACTTCAAATCGCTGTACTACAAGCGAGAGCTCGCCCGCCTGTCGAGTCGACTGCTGTACGTCTCGCTGCCGGTCATCGTGTTCACGTCCTACATGATTCTGGCGCTCGACGCGAGGCTCTTTCCCGAAGTGCAGGTTCTGGGGGTGTCGCCGCTCCTCGTCTCGATCACGTTCGCGTACTCGGTCGCGCTCGCCCCGTACATCGTGCTCACGTCGTACATCATCCGGGCGACGACGATCACCCTCCGAACGCTCGCCGCGGGACCGTTTATCTTGCAGAGCGGCAGCCAGATCGACACCTTCGAGTGGGAGACCCCGGAGAAAGAGCGCGACTGGAATCTGACGAGCGACAGGGACGACTGACGCCGGCACAGGCCGCGCGGTCGCCGAGGGACGCCGCCGACCGGCGGAGTTTACGCTACCCGCGCTGCCGGCGGCGATCGCACCGGCGACTGCCTCTCGAAAAACGCCGAAAAAGCCTCGCTCGCGGTGCTACGCCTCGCTGCAGATCTCCACGAAGTTCCGCAAGATCCGCAGCCCCGTCTCGCCGCTCTTCTCGGGGTGGAACTGCGTTCCGAACACGTTACCGGCCTCGTTGGCGACGATGCTGGGGAAGTCGATGCCGTAGTCGGTCGTCGCGACGACGGCCGCCTCGCTGTCGGGCTCGGCGTAGTACGAGTGGACGAAGTAGGCGTACTGCCCGTCGACGCCGTCGACGAGCGGGTGGTCGCGCTCGACGTTCAGTTCGTTCCAGCCCATCTGGGGCACTTTCTGGCCCTGGTCGAAGCGAAGGTTCGTGCCGGGGATCAGGTCCAGGCCGCGCACGTCGCCCTCGCCGGCGCGGTCGGCTTCCTCGCTGTCGGTCAGCAGCATCTGCATCCCGAGGCAGATGCCGAAGACGGGCTGGCCGCGCTCGGCGGCCTCTTCGAGCGGCTCGCGGTACGGGCCGGCGTTCTCGACGCCCTCGCGGAACGCGCCGACGCCGGGGAGCACGATGCCGTCGGCGTCAGCGAACGCCGAGGGATCGTCGGTGATCTCGACGTCCGCGCCGGCCCGTTCGAGGCCGCGGGTGACGCTGCGGAGGTTCCCCAGCCCGTAGTCGACGACGACGATCGACGCCGACGCCGCGGCGTCGTCGCGTCGCTCGGTCTGCTGGCTCATGCTCGCAGGTAGGGCCACCGCGGGGAAGTTCCTTCCGCTTCGCGCGACAGTCGCCGGGGTCGCTCGACGCCGGAGCGGCATCGACGCCGACGCTCCGGCGCTGGCGGCTGGGAACCGACAAAACCTGCCCACGCAGGTACCCCAATAGATTGGTAGCGCGCTTAACCCGCTCTGGCGGCTAGGAGCGCTGCACAGCCGATGTTCTCATCAGACCGCTTCGAGAATGCGATCGAGGAAGAGGAGTTCGAGGGCGTCCCGCGCTACGGCGCGATCCGGATCGAGGACGGCACCGTCGTCGTTTACGACCGGGACGACGACGACGCCTGGATCAGATCCGACTACTCCGTCGAGATCGGGGAGATGGGTAGCGACCAAGGAGCGCCGCGGGGGTAGTTAGAAGTCGCCGAGCCGCGCCTGGCCGTCGCCCGATTCGTCGACGCCCGCGAGGTCGGCCGCGGTGTCGATCGTCTCGGCGAATGTCTCGCGCTGGCTCGGGTCGTACAGCGTCGCCGCGGGGTGGACGCTGACCAGCACTCGCCGGGGGGTCCCCGCGATGCGGGTCTCCGCGACGGTGCCGGCCTCGTTCGTCACGCCGACCGACCGTTCGAGGAGGTGCTCGCTCGGGACCTTGCCGAGCGTGACGATCACCTCGGGATCGAGCAGGTCGAGTTCCCGTTCGAGGTACTCGCGACAGTTCGCCAGCTCGTCGTCGGTCGGATCGCGGTTGTCCGGCGGCCGGCAGCGCACGCAGTTGGTGATCCGAACGTCCGCCCGCGCGAGCCCGGCGTCCCGCAGCGCGTCGTCTAACACGTCGCCGCTCCGCCCGACGAACGGCTCGCCGCGCTCGTCCTCGGTGGCGCCCGGCGCCTCGCCGACGAACACGAGATCGGCATCTTCCGGCCCGACGCCGCTGACGATCCGGCTGCGCGACTCGCAGAGCGCGGAACAGCGCTCGCAGGCGGTCACCGTCAGCCCGTCCATCTGCTCCATACTCGGGGGCGGCGCTCGGGATACTACTTTGTTCGGGTTCTAGGATCGCGAGGTGTTGCCATCGAGGGAGTCGGAAAGGGTGCTACGGACAGCCTCGTGACTGCCGATACGGATGCTACCACGACGAAAGCCCACGGCCCGTTCCTAGCAATTGCAACCGCGACGAACAACATTACGAAAGCCCTCGGCCCGCTCGCGGCTGCTGTGGTGGATATCCTCACTTCGTTCGGATAGTGCCACCGCAGCAGCCGCGACCGCGCCTCGCCGGGAGAGCAAAGCTCTCCCGAGCCCTCGTTCGTTTCACTCACGAGGACGCCCTTTCATTCCGCCAGGACTGCATTGCGCGGGTCGGCTAGCGGCCGACCACGCGCGACCCAGCCCTCCCCCGTGGGCGCGACATGAAGTCGCGCCTGGCCCTGCGGTTACGGTGGCGTGCGCTGTCGAGCCTTCATGTTCGCGCGAGCGGAGCGAGTGCGAGCTCGGAAGAGCTTCGCTCTTCCGGTGGCGAGACAGCATCGTGCGAGGGACGAACGAGGGAGCGACGCGACCGAGTGAATCGGTTGGGGAGGATGAGGTTGTGGTTGGGTGGGAATGAAAGGGGCCGCCGCGCTCGGTCCGGTGAGACGACACAAGCACCGCAGCGACCGGAGGGAGCGAGGAGCACAGCGAGTCGCAACCGGTCGACCGCGGCGGGGGCTTTCAGGGAGATGTTGTTCAGTGCTGTCCCAGAGAGCGCGGCGGGAGCTTTCAGTACGTTGTAGATCGTAGCTCCCCGCTCACGTCTCGCCGCCGTCGGCTTCCACCGAGCCCACGTCACCGACCTGCGCGCGCCAGAGTCGGGCGTAGTGGCCGTCTTCTCGCAACAACTCGTCGTGACTCCCGCGTTCCACGACCTGCCCGTCCTCCAGCACGACGATCGTGTCCGCTCCGGTCACCGTCGAGAGCCGGTGGGCGACGGTGAAGGTCGTCCGATCCGCCGCCAGCCGGTCGAGCGCGCGCTGGATGCGGCGCTCGGTCTCGGTGTCGACCGCGCTGGTCGCCTCGTCGAGCACGAGCATCGCGGGGTCCTGCAGGAAGATCCGGGCGAGCGCGATGCGCTGGCGCTGACCTCCGGAAAGCTTGACGCCGCGCTCGCCGACATCGGTGTCGTAGCCCTCGGGTAGTTCGGCGATGAACTCGTGGGCTTCCGCCGCTTTCGCCGCCTCGACGACGGCGTCGTGATCCGCGTCGAACTGGCCGTACCGCACGTTCTCGGCGATCGTCCCGTCGAACAGGAACGTGTCCTGGCTGACGTAGCCGACCTGTCGTCGCAGGCTCGACAGCGAGTACTCGCGGACGTCCCGGCCGTCGACGCGGACCGCGCCGTCGGTCACGTCGTACAGGCGCAACAGGAGCTTGACGATCGTCGACTTGCCCGCGCCGGTCGGGCCGACGAGCGCGACCGTCTCGCCCGGCTCGGCCGCGGTCGAGACGCCGTCGAGCACCGTCTCCGCGTCGTCGTCGGCCGTCAGCGCCGAGTCGTAGGCGAAGGTCACGTCGTCGTACTCCACGCGGCCGTCGGCGTCGGTCAGCGCGACGGCGTCCTCGGGATCGCGGAGGTGGACTGGGATGTCCGCGAGCCCGAACACGCGCTCGGCGGAGGCCTTGGCGTTCTGGGTCTGGTCGACGATGTTCGAGACCTCCGCCAGCGGCGCGACGATCCGCTGGGTCATGAACACGAACGTGACGAACGTGCCGACCTCGACGGGCTCGGTGAGAACGAGCGGCGCGGCGCCGGTCATCAGCGAGTAGCCGCCGACCAGAAATGTCGCGGTGAACGCGACGCCCGCCAGCAGCTCCATACCCGGTCGGTAGACGTAGCTCAGCCAGAGCACCGACATCGTGTTCCGGAACAGGTCGTGGGACGCCTCCTCGACCCGGTCTTCCTCGTGGCGCTCGCTCGCGGTCGTCTTCGCGAGCTCGACGCCGCTGACGCCGTTCTCGATGCGCGTATTGAACGCGGCGACCGACTCCTGGCGCCGGCGGTACCGCGGCGCGATCACCCGCATGAACCACCAGGTAAAGCCGACCATCGCCGGCACCGCGACCAGCGTGACGAACGCGAGCTCGCGGTGCAGGTAGAACAGCACCGCGGCGATGCCGCCGAGCATCACCACCAGCCGGAGCGAGTTCATCAGCGCGTTGTCGAGAAACAGCTCGAGGTTCCCGGCGTCGTTGTTGAGGATCGCCATCACCTCGCCGGTCTGCTTGTCGTCGAAGAAGGCCATGTCCAGCCGGAGCAGCTTCTCGAAGCTCTCCGACCGGATCGCGTGCATCACGCCGTGGGCGAACTCGTTGCCGACGACGCCGTAGATCCAGGTGAACACCGCCGTCACGAGGAACGAACCGGCGATCAGCGCCACGGAGAACCAGAACTGCGGTTCGGCGCCCGCCGGAATCCACGCCTGCGGAACGAGCGGCAGGGTGTAGGCCCTGTTGCCCGAGAACAGCGAGTCGATCGCGGCCCCGAGAACGACCGGCGGAACGAGCGACGCCACCTGCGCGAATACGTTCGCGACCACGCCCAGCACCATCCAGCGCCACCGCGGGACGCCGTACTCCCGGAACAGTCGGACCAGCGGCCGGTCGACGTGCTCGCGGTAGCGCTCGAACGCGCTGGACTCGTCTGCGCTCATTACCCTCCCGCAAGCCGGCCCGTTTCAAAGACCCCGCGGCTTCGAACGGTCTTGCCGGGACGCCGCGGCGCGGGTCCCCACCACCGGCCGACGCCGCCGCTACCCTCAGCCCTAACCGGGCGAGCGTCCACAGTACGAGTATGGTCACAAACGAGAGCGACGCCTTCGAACTCGGCGGCACCGACGAGATCCACCGGCTGGGCTACGGCGCCATGCGCATCACGGGCGAGGGGATCATCGGCGAGCCGGACGACCCCGAGAACGCCCGCGAGGTGCTCCGCCGAGCGGTCGATATCGGCGTCGACTTCGTCGACACCGCGGACTCGTACGGCCCCGGCGTCAGCGAGCGGCTGATCCGCGAGGCGCTGCTCTCGGATCCCGAGTACCGCGACGAGGTCGTCGTCGCGACGAAGGGCGGCCTCCTGCGGAACCGCGACGGCGACTGGCTCCCGAACGGCGACCCCGACTACCTCAGGAACGCCGCGCTGGCGAGTCTCGACCGGCTCGGCGTCGACGAGATCGACCTCTACCAGTTCCACCGCCCTGACCCGGACACGCCGTTCGAGGACTCGGTGACGGCCATCGCCGAAATGCAGGACGAAGGGCTGATCCGCCACGTCGGCGTGAGCAACGTCGACGTCGAGCAGCTCGATAAGGCCCGCGAGATCACCGACATCGTCACGGTGCAAAACGAGTACAACCTCGGCAACCGCGAGGACGAAGCAGTTCTGGAGGCCTGCGAGGAGCACGGCATCGGCTTCATCCCGTGGTTCCCGCTGGGCGCGGGCGACCTCGGCGAGAAGGAACAGGTCCTCGAGGAGATCGCCGAGAACCACGACGCCTCGCGCTACCAGATCGGGCTGGCGTGGCTGCTCGAGCACTCCGACGTGATGCTGCCGATCCCCGGCACGTCCTCGATCGAGCACTTGGAGGAGAACGTCGCGGCGTCGTCGATCGACCTCACGGACGAGGAGTACGAGCGGCTGGCGGCGTAGGACCGCCAGTGCGGTAGGGGGTACACCTTTTTTCGTCGCGAACGATGGCGGCGTATGATCGACTCCGAGCGCCGCCGTCCGAGTGTCACCGTCCGAGTGTCCGCGCCGACGCCGACGCGCACCCATGAGTGACGCCGACCGCTACGACGCCATCGTGATCGGCGTCGGCGGGATGGGCAGCGCGGCCGCAGCCCACCTCGCCGAGCGGGGCGCCGACGTGCTCGGCCTCGAACGGTACGACGTTCCCCACGGGATGGGCTCGTCCCACGGCGTCACCCGGATCATCCGGCTGGCGTACTACGAACACCCATCCTACGTCCCGCTGCTCCGGCGGGCCTACGAGCTCTGGCGTGACCTGGAGGCCGACCACGACCGACAGCTCCTGCACGAGACCGGATCGGTCGACGCCGCGCCGCCCGACGACCCGCTGTTCGAGGGATCGAAGCGCTCCTGCGAGGACCACGACATCCCCCACGAGGTGCTCTCGAGCGCCGAACTGAGCGAGCGGTTCCCCGGCTACGACCTGCCCGATGACCACATGGCGGTGTACCAGCCCGACGGCGGGTTCCTCTGGCCCGAGCAGTGCATCGTCGCCCACGTCCAGCGCGCCCACGCGCACGGCGCCGAGATCCGGGCGCGCGAACGAGTACAGTCGTGGGAATCGACCGGCGGGGCCGGCGCCGACGACGGCGTCGTCGTCGAGACCGATCGCGGGACCTACGAGGCCTCAAAGCTGGTGATCGCGGCCGGCGCGTGGGCCGCCGAGCAGGTCGACGCGCTGGAAGGGATCGCCGTCCCCGAGCGCCAGGCGCTGGGCTGGTTCCAGCCGACCGCGCCGGAGCAGTATTCGCCCGATCGGTTCCCGGTGTTCAACCTGCAGGTGCCCGAGGGGCGCTACTACGGCTTCCCGGCGTTCCACGTTCCGGGGTTCAAGATCGGCCGGTACCACCACCTCGACGAGACCGTCGATCCCGACCAGATGAACCGGGAGCCGACGAGCGAGGACGAGGCGATCCTTCGGGACTGTACCGAGCGGTACTTCCCGGCGGCCGCGGGCCCGACCCAGCGCCTCGCGACGTGCATGTTCACCAACACTCCCGACGAGCACTTCGTGATCGACCGGCTGCCCGACCACCCGCAGGTGTCGGTCGCGGCGGGCTTTTCGGGCCACGGGTTCAAGTTCGCCAGCGTCGTCGGCGAGATCCTCGCGGACCTGACGCTGGACGGCGGGACCGACCACGACGTCGGGATGTTCTCGATCGATCGGTTCGACTAGCGCTCCCAGGCGCCGGGCGCGTAGCCCAGCCGCGCCACGAGCGGTCGGTACGCGACCGCGACGACGAAGGCGATCAGCAGCTCGACCCAGAGCCCGACGTCGCCGACGAGCACCCGCACGGCGGTCAGCGCCAGCAACAACAGGACCACCAGAACGACGTAGTGGGGGACGAGCTCCAGCAGCTGGTCTCTGTCCATAGGTACCGTTTGTCTACGGCCGGTAAAACAGTGCGCTCCGCGCTTCGACGCCCGCAGGTCGCGCGCGACCGGATTCGACGGTGCCGCGTGCTACCGGCGTCGACGCGTGCCGTCGCCCGGCTACCCCTGGACGACCGCTCGCGCGGCGAACAGCAGATTCTCCTTGCGTTCGCGGACTCGCCGATAGAAGTACAGGAGCCAGCGCGATCCGTAGGGGACGTACTGGTAGACGTCGACGCCCTCGGCCGCGAGTTCGCGCTGGGCGTCGCCGCGGACGCCCATGAGCATCTGGACCTCGTAGGGCGTGCCGTACTCCTCGTGCAACTGGCGGGCGTACTCGATCATCGCGGGGTCGTGGCTGCCGACCGCGATGCCGCCGTCGCGGTGCTCGAAGGCGTCTTCGAGCAGGGTCCGGTAGGCCTCGTCGACGCGGGACTTGTCCTTGTGGGCGATCGACTTCGGTTCGTCGTAGGCGCCCTTGACGAGCCGAACCTTGCCCGGCACGTCGGAGAGGCGCTCGAGGTCCTCGCGGGTGCGCTTGAGGTTCGCCTGCAGGCACAGCCCCACGCCGCCGTCGTGCTCGCGGGCGAGTTCCTCGTAGGCGTCGAGCGTCGCGTCGGTCGTCTCGTAGTTCTCCATGTCGACCCAGACGAACACGCCCCGCTCGTCGCCGCGCTCGACGATCCGTCGCAAGTTCGCCGCGAACTCGCCGTCGGAGATCTCGAGGCCGATCTGGGAGGGTTTGACGGAGATGCAGGTTTCGGGGCCGGACGGCGACGTTTCGTTGGCCGTCGCCACCTTGTCGATCATATCGCGGTACGCTTCGACGTCGCCGGACGCCACTTCCGGTTCGTCGTGGTGTTCGCCGAGCAGGTTGAGGATCGTCCCGACGCCGTCCTCGCGGTTCTGGGACGCGTGGTCGAGCGCGGCCGACGGCGTCTCGCCGGCCACGAACCTGCTAGCTACGGGCGGAATCATTGCTCTCCGTAATCCTCGGACTGCCGTAGTATAATCTCGGACCCGACCAAACTATTCGCAGACGTTGGTGGAGAAAGAAACGGGTCGGCCGAAACGGCGCCGGTCAGAGCGAGTCGGTCGCCTCCTCGATCGCCGGATCGAGGAGCTTGGCCTCCGCCTGTCGGAGGTGTTCCAGCAGCGTCGTCTTCGAGATGCCCGCCTCGTCGGCCAGCTCGCGGGTCGTGATTCCGCGGGGCCAGGCGTAGTAGTCGTGCTCGCAGGCCAGTTCGAAGATATCGCGCTGACGTTCGGAGAGCAGTCCGACCCGGTCGACGATGTCGTCGCCGACGGTGTCCTGGGAGCTGATCTTGGTGACCGTGATGTCGGCGTCGTGCGACTCGCGCACTTCCTCCAGGCGCTCGTGGAGCTCGTCCCTGCCGACGTCGTCGACGAACACGGACCAGTACTCGGTGCCGTCGCGGATCCTGACGGGCGCCTCCTGGATGAACCCCCGCGAGGCGAGCGCGTCGCTGATCGTGTCCGTCGGATCGTACTCGACGAACAGTTCGCGCGTCGTGTTGCCCGGCGCGGTGCCGCCGTAGTCGTGTGCGTACCTGCGTTGCATCTCGACGACCGAGTGGGTGAGCCGTGATTCGGTGGCGGCGTCGATCAGTTCGTCGATGTCTTCGGTCGAGTCGCCGTACACCGTGAAGTGACCCTTGACGTGGCCGTCCGTCGCGTTGTACACCGAGTGTGCGAGCAGGTTCGCCGGGGCCGCGTCGGTCGCTTCCAGCGTCCAGCAGTTCGGATGCCAGATCTCCAGCGTGAGGACCGTCCCGCGCGTTCGCCGTTCGCCCCCCTGTGCCTCCGTTTGTGCCATCTTACTACAGGTAGAGCGTCAGCGGGGATAAACTAGTGGACCCGACCATGGGAGGGGTGGGTTACTATCCGCCAGCTAGCAATGATGGGTGTATGAGTCAGACAGCCGACGCGGATCTGCACCGACACTACATCGGCGGCGAGTGGACCGACGGCGCGGGCGAGGAGACGTTCGACAGCGAGAACCCGGCGACCGGCGAGACGCTGGCGACGTTCCGCCGCGGCACCGAGGACGACGTCGACCGCGCGCTGGCGGCCGCCGAAGACGCCGAAGCGGAGTGGCGCGAGCTTTCCTACATCGACCGCGCGGAGTATCTGTGGGACATCTACCACGAGCTGCGCGAGCGCACCGACGAGCTCGGCGAGATCGTCACGAAGGAGTGCGGCAAGGAGATCAGCGAGGGGCGGGCCGACGTGATCGAGGCCTACCACATGGTCGAGTGGGCGGCGGCGAACGCCCGCCACCCCCACGGCGACGTGGTGCCCAGCGAGATCGCCAGCAAGGACGCCTACATGCGCCGGAAGCCCCGCGGCGTCGTCGGCTGCGTGACGCCGTGGAACTTCCCGGTCGCGATCCCGTTCTGGCACATGGCCGTCGCGCTCGTCGAGGGCAACACCGTCGTCTGGAAGCCCGCCGAGCAGACGCCGTGGTGCGGCCAGATCATCGCCGAGATGTTCGAGGACGCCGGCATTCCCGACGGCGTGTTCAACATGGTCCAGGGCTTCGGCGACGCCGGTGCGGCGATCACCGACGACGAGCGCGTCGACACCGTTCTCTTCACGGGCTCCGCGGAGGTCGGCCTCGAAATCGCCAGCAAGGTCGGCGGCGAGCCCGGCAAGCTCGCGGCCTGCGAGATGGGCGGGAAGAACGGCATCGTGATCGCCGAGGACGCCGATCTGGACATCGCGGTCCACAGCGCCGTGATGTCGAGCTTCAAGACGACCGGCCAGCGCTGCGTCTCCAGCGAGCGCCTGATAATCCACGAGGACGTGTACGACGAGTTCAAGGAGCGCTTCGTCGAGGTCGCGGAGAAAGTGACCGTCGGCGACCCGCTGGAGGAAGGCACGTTCATGGGACCGGCGATCGAGGCCGAGCACGTCGAGAAGATCCACAAACACAACGAGCTCGCACGGCAGGAGGGCGCGAACGTGCTCGTCGATCGCGCCGACCTCGACGCCGATGAGATTCCCGACGGCCACGAGGACGGCCACTGGGTCGGTCCGTTCGTCTACGAGACGGAGTACGACTCCGACCTGCGCTCCCTCCAGGAGGAGTGTTTCGGCCCGCACGTCGCGCTGATCGAGTACTCCGGCGACATGGACCGGGCGATCGAGATCCACAACGACACCGACTACGGGCTGGCCGGCGCCGTCATCAGCGAGGACTACCGCAAGATCCACCAGTTCCGCGACGACGCCGAGATCGGGCTGGCGTACGCGAACCTCCCCTGCATCGGCGCGGAGGTCCACCTGCCGTTCGGCGGCGTCAAGAGCTCCGGCAACGGCTACCCCAGCGCCCGCGAAGTGATCGAGGCCGTCACCGAGCGGACGGCGTTCACGCTCAACAACTCGAAGGACATCGAGATGGCCCAGGGCCTCTCGGCCGATATCACGACGCAGGACGACGACTGACCCGCCGCGGCGGACGGCCGTCGTTCGACGGCGCCCCGTCCCGCACCTCGACGTGATCCCATAGCACCCGTTTGCAGTACCGGTTCGCTTGCTTTCGAGATTCAAAACGCGGTTACTTCGAACTCTGAAGTCACGATACTTTGAATATCGAACCAAAAGAACTGTAGCTCTCTGTGACTGGCCGGCGACGCCAAATAGAGGCCATCGGTACCGGCTGCGTCGGTCGCTCGCAGTCAGCTCCTCAGCGAGAATCCGCCCAGGTCGTCGCGCTCGTCTTTCATGAACGTGTGGCGACCGGTGATGTACGCCGACCCGGTCACCTCCGGCGTCGCCACGTCGATGCCGTCGCGCCGCTCGACGTCGACCAGTCGGCCGGTAAAGCGCGTGCCGATGACGCTCTCGTAGCGGTACGGCTCGTCGACGCCGAGTTCGCCCTCGCGGTGCAGGAGCGTCATCTTCGCGCAGGTGCCGGTTCCGCACGGCGACCGGTCGACCTGCCCGTCGCCGAACACGACGACGTTGCGGTCCGCCTCGGCGCCGCGCTCGTAGAACTCGACGATCGAGACGCGTCTCGCGTCGCCGGTGAAGGGGTCGACGACGTCGAGTCGCTCGTTGACCGCGCGCCGGATGGCCGTGCCGTACTCGACGAACGCGTCGACGGACGCCGTCTCGACTGACAGGCCGACCGCGTCGGCGTCGACCATCGCGAACACGTTGCCGGCCGATACGACGTCCACCGGCACCGAGAGCGGCTTGTCCCCATCGTTTGGGTCGATCGCGACGGTCGCCGCGTCGTAGACGAACGACTCGACGTTTCGCACCGTCACGTCCTCGACGCGGCCGTCCGCGACCGTCGGTCGGGTCTCGACGAGGCCGGCCGGCGTCTCGACGGTGACGGTTTCGGCGGGCGAGAGCTGGCCCGTCTCGATCAGCGCGGTCACGGCGCCGATCGTCCCGTGGCCGCACATGTCGAGATAGCCCCGGCTGTCCATGAAAAACAGCCCGAGGTCGGCGTCCTCGGCGGCCGGTTCGACCGGCACGGCGCCGAACATGTCGTCGTGCCCGCGCGGTTCACAGAGCAGCAGTTCGCGCAGCCAGTCCAGCGCGTCGGCGAACCGGTCGCGCTGTGCGGCGACGCTGCCGCCGCGGATCTGCGAGCGGTCGAACCCGCTGGTGACGATTCTGGTCGGTTCGCCTGCGGTGTGGGTGTCGAGCGTCTCGACGAGGGTGTCAGTTTGCATCGTGAAAGAATGGTAACTGCGGCCGAACTACAGTCGCTCCAGGTTCTCTATCTCTTGGTCGCTCCAGTCGTAGAACGGCTCGTCGATCTCCCGGAGCGTTTCGACGCACTCGTTGTACCGCTCTCTGGCCTCTTCGGCGTACGGGTCGGCGGGGTTCGACTGGATCCACTGCTGGAGATCTTCCATCGCCCGCGGCGAGTAGGTGTCGATCTTGCCCTGGTCCCTGATGAGATCCAGCTTGCGGTCCTCGTCGCTCATCGACCGACGGATGGCGGCCGTGCCGCCGCCCCACAGGACGGCCATGATGATGAGCATCACGACCCACGTAGTGAGTGAAAGTGCCATGATCAGTCACCTCCCTTGGTCGTCGCGGTAACCGTGTCGCTCGCACTGTCCGGAAGCATTCGCATGACGGCGACGCTCGCCGCCGTCAACAGCGCCATCAGCGCGATGCCGCCGATCATCAGCGTCTGGTCGCCGGTGCCGATGCTCGTGAACGCGCCGTAGCCGATGATGAAGATCATCACGAGAGGGATGACGTACTTGATGATGCCGTCCCACCACGAGCCGACGTAGATGTCCGAGTTCCGGTTCAGGTCGAGGACGCGCGCCCGCTCGGGGCCGAACTTCCAGCCGATGAGCCCGATGATGGCGAGCGTCGCCAGCGGGAGCCCGAAGTTCCCGAAGATGTAGTCCATCGCGCCGAGGAACGACGACGAGTAGGCGCTCGGCAGGCCGAGCAGCCAGATCGCGCCCGACACCGTCAGCACGGACTGGTTCCTGCTCAGTCGCGTCTGTTCGGCGACCGTCGTCACGCCCACTTCGGTGATCGCGAGTCCGGACGAGAACGTCGCGAAGAAGAAGCCGAAGAAGAACATGATCGCCCACAGTTGCCCCCCGACGAGTTGCGGGAACACCTGCACGAGCGAGATGAACATAAGGTTCGCGCCGGCGGTGGGTTCGAGGCCGAACGCGAACACGACCGGGAACACCGCGAAGATGGCCAGGAGGCCGATCCCCGTGTTCCCGAGGGCGGTGAACACGCCGCCGCCCAGCGGCACGTCGTCATGCTTGCGGAGGTAGCTCCCGTAGGTCAGCGCGATCCCCCAGCCCAGTCCGGTCGAGAACAGGGCCTGTCCGAGGGCGGCGACCCACATGTCTCCGCGGAAGAGGTAGCTCCAGTCGGGCGTGAACACGAACGCGATCCCGTCCATCCCGCCCGGCAGCGTCACGCCGCGGATCGAGATGGCGATCAGCGAGAGGATGAGGAACGGGATCATGTACTTCACGACGCGTTCGATCCCCTTCTTGATCCCGAACGTCAACACGATCGCGATGGCCGCCATGACGACGGTGTGCGCGCCGATCGTCAGCAGGGGCGATCCGACGAACGAGGTCCAGAACGCGTTCGCCTCGAACCCGGCCTGGAAGAACGTCGGAAGCAGCGAGTACCCGGCGTAGTACATCGACCACCCGATGATCGGCGCGTAGTACGACATCAGCGCCACGTTGACCACCACGACCACGAGCGCAAGCCCGGCGTAGCGCTTGTTGCCGAGGATCTGTCTGAACGACCCGATGACGCCCTTCTGGGTGTATCGACCGAGCATCGTCTCGGCCATCAGCCCGGGAATGGCGATCACGAACAGGAGCAGGACGTAGGCGATGAGGAACACGCCGCCGCCGTTCTGTCCCGTGGTGTAGGGCATTCGCCAGATGTTACCCGCGCCGACCATCGCGCCGAGCATCGCCATGAGGAACCCGAATCTCGTCCCCCACTCTTCTCTCGCCGTTCTCGCGCCTGGATCTGACATGATTACTCATGACAATCACAAGCACTCACTGCGGGTATACTTCCTCCCTACCATGGTCGGGCTCCGAGCACAGACGCCCGCGACGGTGCGCCGGGCAGTCGGTCGCCCGCGCCCGTCAAGAATCCATCCGAAGCGCGTACAGTATCGTCAGCATTCCCGCGAGCTGGCTAGTTTGCTGGATCACGAGCGCGATCGAGCGTCCGGTCGTCGAGAGAACGAGCTGGGCGGGCAGCAGCGCCAGCGGCACGCCCAGCGCCAGCAGGAAGCCGATACCGATGTACAGCATCGGCCGGGAGTCGTTGCGCTTGTAGCCGCGGTAGGCCTGATAGGCGATGAACAGCCCGACGACGGCGCTGGCGATGCCGCTGAGCTGGCTGAACCAGATGACGTACTCCGGCGGTCGGAACGTCTCGGCCAGCTGGAGGACGATCGGTTCCACGGTCAGATCCCCTCGATGAGCTGGGTGAACCGGTCGGCGATGTCCTCCCGGCGGTCGACGCTGAGGTGCAACTCGCCGTCGCGCAGCTCGACGGTGATCCGGTCCATGTTCGTCGAGTACACCGTCCGGTGGTGGCCGTCCTCCGGGTCGGGCTCGGTCTGCTCGACCAGCAGGTCGAGCTCCCGGAGATCTTCCAGGCGTCGGTACACCGTCGGCTTCGAGGCGTCGCAGCGTTCGCTCAACGTGTTCGCTGACATGGGTTCCAGGCTCGTCTGGGTGAGGATCGTCCGGGCCGTCGCGTCCTCCAGCATCGCCGCGACGGCTTCGATCTCGCTGTCCTCACTCACTGTACACGTCTCGATGCCCGACTGACATAAATCGATATCGCCGACTGCAGCGCGTGAAGTCGCGCTGGCGGTACTACGTGGCTCCGGCGCGTCGCTTCGACTGTGATGTCCGCCACTGCAACCTCGAACGGCGACGCGCCGGCACCGCCGCTCGATCGCCTCGCCCGACTGTATCGACCGCTGCAGGTGACCGCGGTCGCCCTGACCGCCCTGACCGTCGCGGTCGGCGTCTGGGCGGCCGCGACGCTGTCCGATCCGATGACGATCCGCTGGACGATCGGCGCCGACGGCAGTCTCGTCGCGGACCGCACCGTCGGCCCGCTCCTCGGGAGCCTGCTACTCCCTGCGTTCTCTGTCGGAACGACACTCGTCTGTGGCGCGGTCGCACGCCTCGTCCGCGATCGCGCCGCGGGGTCGCTCGCTTACGGCGTCGCCGCGCTCGCCGTCGTCGCGCTCTGTGGCTCAGAGCTGCTTCTCGTCTGGCTCAACCTGGGGTGAGTCGTACTCCTCGCTCATCGGGCCCGGGAGTCCACCTCGAATCATCATTCGGAGGGCCAGTTTCGTGGATGACTCTCTGCGAACTGGTGCGATAACGGTATCTCTGGGAGCGGGACTCACTCTCGGGCGACCAGTACCGAGGTAGTCACCGACTCGAGAACGTCCTCCGTCGTGCTTCCGAACAGTTGTTCTGTGAAGGTTGAATCCTCGCTTTCTCCGATCACGACAAGGTCGATCCCGTTATCGGCGCTATACTGAGGGATCGCGTCTTCCGGAAATCCTTCGAGAACCGCTCGTTCGGCCGTAACTCCGGACTCGTCGGCCATTTGCTCGGCCCGATCGAGCGCCTCTTTCGCTTCTTCATCGAGTGCTTCGGTGAGGTCGTCCGCGATGTCGCCGACGGCGGATGCGGACATCTCCGTCCCGACGTCTACCACGTGCAGGAGATGCACCTTGGTTTCCATACTCGACGCGATCTCCATCCCCTGGTCCAGCGCTGTTTTGCTCGCATCGGATCCATCCGTCGGGATGAGGATGTCGCTGTACACGTCGAAATACTACTGGTCGAACGGCAAAAAGCGTGATCCCGAGACGGATTCCCCCACGCTTTTTTGGCTCGACGCCGTATCGCCGAATCTACACCGGATGCAAGCGTCCGAAATACTCCTCCGTCTCGTCGCGGGTGTCGCGTTGATTCTCTTCAACGGGTTTTTCGTCACCATCGAGTTCGCGCTGACCCGCGCCCGACAGTACTCCGAAGCGGAGTTCATGGAACCCGGTCTCGAACGCGCGTGGGAGATGACCGAGGACCTCGAAATCTATCTCACCGGGTGTCAGGTCGGCATCACCGCCGCTAGCATCGCACTGGGTATCGTTGCCGAACCCGCGCTCGCGGCGCTGTTCGAACCACTGTTCGGCGGGACGGTTCTCGCGTCGATCGGTGCGGGCGTGATCCTGGCGTACATCATCGTGAGCCTGGTACACAAGATCTACGGCGAACAGGCTCCCACCTACCTCGGCGTCGAGCGCTCGAAACAGGTCTGCCGCTACGGCGCGACGCCGCTGTACTGGTTCACGTTGGTCATTCGACCGATTCTCCGCGTCGGTGACTGGGTGGCGAAATGGACGCTGTCGCTGTTCGGCGTCGAGATGACCGGCGCGTGGCTCGAATCCGACGACGAGGACGTCGAGGGGCGCACCGACCTCCACCGACAGCTCGGATCGATGCTCGACGACAGCGAGGTTTCCGACGAGCGTCAGCAGGAAGTGATGAACGCGCTGGTAGTCGAAGAGATCCCCATCCGTGACTGCATGGTGCCGCGCGAGGAAATCGCCGCACTCTCGACCGAGAACACTCCCGAGGAAAACCTCGCGATCGTCGAGGAGCACCCGCATCTCCGCTTTCCGCTGGTCGGCGAGGACGTCGACGATTTCCGGGGGGTCGTTTACCTCGCGGCGGTCACAAACCGGTTCGAGGCGTTCAAAAACGGTGACGTCGACATCGAAGACCTCGCCGAGCCGCCGATGACGCTGTCGGCCGACGAGGAAATCAGCGACGCCATCGACCGCTTCCAGACGGAAAACCAGGAACTTGCGCTCGTCACCGAGGACGGCGAGGTCGTCGGCCTGCTAACCTCGACGGACGCCTTCGAGGAGGTCATGGGCGACCTCGAAGACCCCATCGACGTCTACCAGGGCGAACGACGCGGGGACGACGCATCGGGACTAAACTCCCGGGGCGACCCAGCTTGAGACGCCTCACGAGAACGGCATCCGTCGCGGCGAGAAGAATCGGTTCGCAGACAAACTGTTTTTCCGTGCTGCCATTCAAATAACCTGCTATGGCGATGGCTGCGCTGGAACTCTCGATCAGGCTTATTGCCGGTCTGTTGCTTATTCTCGCCAACGGCTTTTTCGTCGCCATCGAGTTCGCGCTGACCCGCGCTCGACAGTACTCCGAAGCGGAGTTCGTGGAACCCGGCCTCGAACGCGCGTGGGAGATGACTCAGAATCTGGAGATTTACCTGACCAGCTGTCAGATCGGGATCACGTTCTCGAGCATCGCGGTCGGGATCGTCGCCGAGCCCGCGCTCACGGCGATCTTCGAGCCGCTGTTCGGCGGCACCGTCCTGGCATCGGTCGGCGCGGGGGCCATCCTCGCGTTTCTCATCGTCAACCTCGTCCATCTCACCCACGGCGAGCAGACTCCTACCTATCTCGGCGTCGAGCGCTCGAAGACGGTGTGTCGGTACTGCGCGACGCCGCTGTACTGGTGGACGCGGGGCATCTGGCCGGTTATCAAGTTTGGAGACGGGGCGGCGAAATGGACGCTGTCGCTGTTCGGCGTCGAGATGACCGGCGCGTGGCTCGAAACCGAGGAGGACGTCATGCAGGGGCGCGCGGGCCTCTACAAGCGCTTCGGCTCGACCCTCGAAGAGGGAGACGTTTCCGAAGAACGCCGACAGGAGGTGATGAGCGCGCTGGCCGTCGGCGACATCCCGGTCGAGGTGGTCATGGTCCCGCGAGAGGAGATCGTCGCGCTCTCGACCGAGAACACTCCCGAGGAGAACCTCGCGCTCGTCGAGGAACACTCCCACTCTCGCTACCCGTTGGTCGGCGAGGACGTCGACGACTTTCGCGGCATCGTCTATCTCCCGCCGATCACGAACCACTTCGAGGATCTCACGAGCGGCGACGTCGGCTTCGAAGACATCGCCGCGTCGCCGATGACGCTAGCGGCGGACGAGGAAATCAGCGACGCCATCGACCGCTTCCAGACGGAAAATCAGGAACTCGCGCTCGTCACCGAGGACGGCGAGGTCGTCGGTCTCCTGACCTCGACGGACGCCCTCGAGGAGGTCATGGGCGACCTCGAAGACCCGATGGACAAGCGGTCCGGACGTGCGCGCCGCGGAGCGGACCCGACCGGGACCTGAGACTGCCTGAGGGGACCCGATCGGTCGTCTACAGACGACCGTTCCGAAGGCGAAGCATCGTATCGTCAACTGGTTCGTTCTCTCAATTCCCAACGAATTATGACATTTTCGGTTGCGCCGTCTGGCGGCGGATCGCCACGACTTTGCCGAACTGGCGCCTCGCCACGCCCATGACCATTGAGGACGGCGGCACGTTCGACATCGGCGGCGAGCTGACGGTCCATCGGCTCGGGTATGGCGCGATGCACCTGACCGGCGAACACGTCACGGGCCCGCCGGCCGACGAGGCCGCGGCGCGCGACGTGGTCCGGCGCGCGATCGATCTGGGCGTCGACTTCGTCGACACCGCGGACTCGTACGGCCCCGCGGTCAGCGAGCGGCTGGTCGGCGAGGCGCTCGCCGGCGACGCCGTGGCTCGCGAGGACGTCGTCGTGGCGACGAAGGGCGGCCTGGTCCGCACGGTCCACGAGGAGTTCGAGTGGGACCGCCACGGCCCCCCCGGCCACCTCCAGCACGCCGCGTACTGCAGCCGGGACCGGCTCGGCGTCGACGAGATCGACCTCTACCAGCTCCACCGGATCGACCCCGACACGCCGCTGGAGGACTCGGTGACGGCGCTCGCCGAGCTGCAGGACGAGGGCGTGATCCGCCACGTCGGTCTGAGCAACGTCGACGTCGAGCAGCTCGACCGCGCGCGGGACGTCTGCGAGATCGCGACCGTCCAGAACCAGTACAGCGTCGTCGAGCGAGAGCACGAGCCCGTGCTGGAGGCCTGCGAGGAGTACGGCATCGGCTTCATGCCGTGGTCGCCGATGAACTCGGGCGACCTCGGGGCGAAGGCCGACGCGCTCGACGCCGTAGCGGAGCCCCACGACGCGACCCGGCGACAGATCGCGCTGGCCTGGCTGCTCGAACGCTCGCCGAACGTGCTCCCGATCCCCGGCACGGCGTCGGTCGACCACCTGGAGCGGAACGTCGCGGCCGCCGGGATCGAGCTGTCCGACGAGGAGTTCGCGCGACTGTCTGCGTAGCGGCGTTCGGACGCCGCCGCGACCGCGGCGTCGCCCGGCTATCGCTCTCGCAACCGCGGCGTCGCCCGGCTATCGCTCTCGCAACCGCGGCGCCTACAACTGTTTTGTCCGCTGCCGTCGTACTATCCGTATGTCGCGCGAGGATCTCACGGACGACGAACGCGACGCGCTCCACGAGTTTCAGCTGGCCGCCGAGTACCTCCAGCGAGCCTACGGCGACCTGCTGGAGTGTCACCACCAGGTCGGCCACGCGATGGACCGGATGTCCGACGCCGAGGAGCTGCTTCGCGGCGCCGGCCACGAGGAGCTGGCGGACGAACTCCGCAACGAGCACCTGCCGGCCGGAGCGATCGAGGACAAGTGGACCTACGAGATCGTCGAGGAGTTCCGCGACGGGTTCTACGCGGATCTCACCGACTACGAAGACGCGGTGCGGGAGGAACTGGCCGACGGCGAGCGTCACATCTCCGAGAAGCGACAGCGCGATCAGCTCCGGGAGCGCGCCGCCGACGGCCTCGCGGACAGTCCGGGGGAGTAGGTCCCGACGAGTCCGGACTACTCCGACTGCGCCGACTCGACTTTGTCGGCGTGCTTCTCCAGATCGGCCGCGAGCGTCCGAGCCTGCTCGGGGGTGAGGTGGACCTCCTCCATGTGGGCCGGCAGATGCTCCTCGGTCATGTTGTCCAGTTCGAGCTGTAGCTTCACCTCGTCGGGGTTCTTGCGCGGCGAGGTGGCGTTCAGCACCGCCAGCGAGTCGTCCTCGAAGTCCTGTCCGGTCACGGTCGCGTCGATCAGGTCGAACGTCGTGTAAGCGTTGACCTTCATCAGCCGGTCCGTCATGTCCGGAGCGTGGTGCCGGGCGCACTTAGCCCTCGCGACAGTCGGTGGCGAGTCTATAGATCGGGATCTCGCTGAGCGACAGAAACTGAAAACGGGAGTTACGATCGACCGGAAACGGTGACGTCAGGGACCCGGTTCGACGCAGACGGGCCCTCGCGACCGATTAATCGTCGGACGGAAGCGGCTCGCCGTCGGCGGTCGCCGGCGCCGGGCTGTCGTCCAGACCGTCGTCCTCGGCGTAGGGGTACCAGGTCTGCTTGGTGTTGTGCATGAACGGGTCGTCGTAGCTGGTCTCCTCGGGCTCGACCAGCTCGGCGAGCTCCTCGTCGTCGCGGGCGACGACGAACTCGCGGAACGTCTCGCCGCCCTCGCGCAGCTCGGCGTAGTTCGCGACGAGGTTCTTGATCGCGCCGGGCACCTCGTCCGCGGGCACGCGCTCGGTGACCCAGGAGGCGAACTCGGGGTTCTCGCCGAGGCCGCCGCCGAGGCCGATGTCGAGCGCCTCGACCGGCTCGCCGTCCTTGCGCGTCTTCATGCCGCGCAGCGAGACGTCGGCGATCTGGGGCTGGGCGCACGAAGCCGTGCAGCCCGAGAGGTGGACGTGGAAGTCCTCGAGGTCGTCGGGCAGCTCGACGTTGTCCTTGAGCCAGCGGGCGTAGCGCACCTGACGGTTCTTCGTCTCGACGATCGACAGCGAGCAGAACTCGGTGCCGGTGCAGGCGATCGAGCCGCGCATGAACGGGTGCGGGTCGGGCTCGTAGGTCTCCAGCAGCGGCTCCTCGAGGAGCGCGTCGAGGTTCTCCTCGGGGACGTCCGTGAGGATGACGTTCTGGCGCTGGGTGACGCGGGCCTCGCCGCTGCCGTACTCGTCGGCGATGTCGGCGAGCTCGATCACTTCGTCGGCGCCCATCCGACCGACCAGCACGTTCAGGCCGACGTAGTAGTTGCCGTCCGCCTGCTCGTGGACGCCGACGTGGTCCGCGTGGCCGTGGTCGACGCCGGCGTTGTAGGAGTACTCGTCGCGGTAGTCCTCGCCCGCGGAGTGGAGCTCGAAGTCGACGTACTCCTCCTGGAGCACGTTGCGCATCTTCTCGGTCCCCCACTCGTCGACGAGGAACTTGATGCGGGCGTTGTAGCGGTTCTCGCGGTCGCCGTGGTCCCGGAACAGTCCGGACATCCCGCCGGCGACGTCGGTGGCCTGCTCGGGCGTGACGAACACGTCGATGTCGCGGGCGAGGCGGGGCTCGTTGCGCGAGAGGCCGCCGCCGACGCGGACGTTGTACCCCTCGACCTCCTCGCCGTCGATCTCCTTGGTCGCGGGCTCGAAGGCCAGATCGTTGATGTCGCCCTGACCGCAGCCTTCCGAACAGCCCGTGACGCTGACCTTCCACTTGCGGGGCAGGTTCGCGTAGTCGGAGTTGCCCTTGAACGTGTCGTGGAGTTCGTGGGTCGTCTCGATGGCGTCGACGTGCTCGTGCTTGTCCTTGCCGGCGACCGGACAGCCGACGATGTTCCGCCAGGAGTCGCCGCAGGCCTGCAGGGTAGAGAGACCGACTTCTTCCAGTTCGTCCCAGATGTCGGGGACGTCCTCGATGTTGATCCAGTGGAGCTGGATCGCCTGTCGCGTGGTGAAGTCCGCCCAGCCGTTGCCGAACACGGGGTTCTCGGCGGGGCCGGTCGAGTACTTCTTGGCGATCTCGCCGATCTTGCGGAGCTGGCCGGGCTCGAGGATGCCGGCCGGCGGGCCGATCCGCATCATGAAGTAGCTCTCCTGACCGGCGCGCTGGTGGTACAGGCCGTACCACTTGAACCGCTCGAACCAGGCGTCGTGCTCGTCGTCCGGGATGGCCTCCCAGCCCTCCTCCGCGAATCGCTCCATGTGGTCACGGATATCCGTTCCGTAGACCTCGTCTTTCCATTCCTCGACGTCGGTAGGCATGTATACCCTCTCTATACGTCCCCCGCTTAAACGCTGCCGTCTCGCGTCAGTTCTCCCCTCGTCTCGCGCTTACCGGAAAACGTTGCCTGGCAGGGGTTTGCATGCCTCGTGGGGGTGTTCGACACCGTCGCCGGACGAGTTCGTTCGGCGCGTTTCGTCGCCGAATTCGGGCCGCGAGCGCGCCGACCGACGGGATCACCTCTCGGGTTCGACCAGCGACTGGAACTCGCTCGCTTCGTAGGCGTGAAACTCGCCGTCGACGATCCGACCGACCGGGAAGTCGTCGATCGAGTCCTGATGACCGCACTCGATGCACTGGCCGATCGTCCCCACGACGACCTCGTGGTGGTCGATGCCGACGTCGTAGAACGACTCCAAGAGGACGTACGCGACCTCGCAGTCGCAGAAGTCGTAGTGGACGAGCGGCCAGATGCCGCTGTTCGAGACCGCCCGAGAGTCGTTGATACTGATCCAGGCTCCGTCGTCGAGCGTCCGCACGGCGACAGTCATTACTTAAGTACAACGCGCCCAGCCACCTTAGCCCCTCGGCGCCCACAATGCTTACCGCGGATATGACGCTCCGGATGCCGTACAATCGCCCGACGTGAGCGGGATGAGCTCCGATACCGGCGACCGAGAAACCGGAGATTAGTTCCGGTACGCGGGAGCCAGGGTAGGGTTTGTTGGTGAAGCTCTTTTTAAGGTGATGGCGGTGTTACGGATGGGTGATGACAGACCGTTCCCGCGGAGAGCGGGCGTCGCGACAGGCTGCGCCGGCAGACGTCGCGCCGGAGCTCTACGAGGGACACGAGACGGAGGATCAGCGATGACAAACGCAACATCTACTCACGAGACTGACGAAGAAGAGCCGGAGGACGACCATCTCGCGGACATCGAGGAAGGCGCCGGCTGCACAGAGATCTGGGAGCATCTCTCCGAGCAGCGCGACGACGACTGACGCAGCCGACCTGGACCCCTGCCCGTCGAGTAGGGGGCTTTTTTACGCTGCCACTGCTATATCGCAGTGATGACTGCAGACCGGTCGGAGGACCAGCGGGAAGCGGGTAACGCGGACGCGGGCAACTCGTCGGACGCGTCCGGCGAGGCGGTGCAGTTGCCCTCGGATCGTGACGAACCCGTCGGCGCTCCCGTCGTCCGCGGCGACGAAGCGGTCACCGGCGACCGCGCACAGCAGGCGGTCCAGTTCGATCCGGACGACTCCGAGAGCCTCGCACAGGCCGCCGAGACCGTCCGAGCGTTCGCCGAGAACACCGCCGGCGCGGACGACAACGTCTACATGCTGCGGGGCGCGGCCGCATGCGCGGCGCTGGTTCGCGGCGAGGGCTCGTACAAGGCGGCCGCGGAACGCGCGGGCGGCGAGGCCACCGTCGCGTTCATCCGCAAGTGGGCGCGCGTTCACGACCTGCCCCAGTCGATCCGTCGCCACGTCGCGATGGGACACATCGCTCCGACAGCCGCCAAGCATATCGCCCGCGTCAGCGGCGAGGCGCGGTTCGACCTCGCGTGGGCCGTCCTCGACAACGACCTGACCGTCCGGGAAGTCCGGACGCTCGCCAGCGAGATCAACGACGGCGCGGGCCCCGAGCGCGCGCTCGCCGATCGGGAGGTCCAACTGGGCCGAATCGCGCTCGATCTCCCTCCGGACGTGTACCGGGAACTTCGGCGTCGCGCCGCGCTCGACGGCAACGACCCCGACGACCTCGCGGCCGAGGCGCTGACCGCCGAGTTCGCGGATCGCTGATCGGGGGGCATCAAAAGCGTTTAATCGTCCCTGCTCCAAGCGAGTGACAGAGGGCCGGTAGCTCAGTTAGGGAGAGCGTCTGGCTTTTAACCAGACGGTCGGGGGTTCAACTCCCTCCCGGCCCGTTTTCCTGCGAACGAAGTGAGCAGTGAAAACGCCACGGAGGAGTTGAACCAGGGAGTGGAAGGTGAGCGAGCGTAGCGAGCGAGCGGGAACGACCGTGGTTCAACTCCCTCCCGGTCCGAACCATCCTCGAATGAGTTGAAGCAGACCAACCCGCGCAGCGACGCGAGCACATCCGGGCGTCGTTCAACTCCCCCACGGTCTATCGCGCGATACGTTCGGCATCGATCGGTCCGCGGACTGCCGGAGCTGGCCGAACGGCGGCGTCGACACCGAACAGCGGCGTCGAAGCTGAACGGCAACGCCGATCGTCGTCGCACGATCGAGAAGTGGCGTCAAAAATCGGGTGGCGGCCGCAGAAAAGCGGCGAGCGCGTTACTCGCGACGCGGCAGGTAGGCCATCCCGAGCAGGATGAACCCGGTCGCGCCCGAGAGGAACGAGATCATCAGCAGCCCGTCGGTCCGGTCGTGGAAGAACGACTGCTGGTCGGCCTGTTCGGTGTACGCGTCGACGTTAGTGCTGAGCACCACCGAACTCTCGCTGGGGAAGTGTGCGACGAACGTCTGATCGCCCAACTGATCGGTCGTGCCGCCCTCGGACAGCGCGACGTCTTCGGTCACCTCCTGAGTCCAACTGAGCTGCACCGTGCCGTTGGAAACGTTGCCGACGGTCGCGTTCTGGCCGTCGTACTGGAGCGCGTCGCCCTCGCTGAAGTTGAACCGCTGGAGTTCTTCGTACTCCTCGATCGGGACGATCTGCGTTTCGCCGTTCTGCTGGACCTCGACGACCCGGTCGCCGTCGGCGTTCGTGTAAACGGTGACGTTATCGCCGGGCATCTGGCGCAGCGTGAACGACGAAACGTTCGTCGCATTCTCGACGACCACCTCGTACTCGCCGCCGCTGTACTCGATGGCGTTGTCCGGGCCGGTCACCAACTCCGCGCTGCCCTGCTCGGTCACGTTCCACTCGATTGTGGCCTCCATGTGCGCGCCGCCGCCGCCGCCGTGACCGCCGCCGCTGGACTCGGTCATGCCGACGCTGGCTACGGAGTAGGTGGTGCCGTTGATCTCGAACTCGTCGCCCTCGGCGAGATTGTACTCGGGATCGTCGACCGTGATCGCGGGCTCCTGTGCTGCCCCCGCGAACGCGAACGCCCCGACCGCGATGACGAGAAAGAGAGCGGTGTACACGGCCGCTGCTCGTCGTTGCATAATCGGGAGGTGGGACGCGTACCGTATAACGATTACCTTTCGTCCGAGGGCCGCTCCCGTCCGGTTCGCGCGGCGACTGCGGAGACGTTGTTTTTATCTATCATATCGGAGCTATTAATATCGCGACGACCAAAGCTTCCCACGCCAGCGTTTGCCGGGATGCCGCGTCCAGCTGTGTATCCTCGCGTTCGTCGACTGGCCGGGCATCGGACGTAATACGCGGGTTCCCGCGGGCGGGCGAGTCCCGCCGTCCCGCTTCGATGCACGCCGACGTTCGATCCGATCAGCGACGCCGATAGCCAGTAGCGGCCACGCTGACGCCGTCACCAACGCTTTTACCCGTTCGCTGCTCACCCCACGAGCATGACATTCGACCGCAACCGACTGACGAGCGGACGGGGTGGAGGCGCCCCGGGTGCGCCATGAGCACGTTCGAGCGGGTTCGACGGCCGGAGTACACCGGTCGGAACCGCTGTTGGCCCTGTACGATCACGAACGCGGCGCTGCTGGCGGTGCTGGGCGTCGTCGCCGCAGTCGTCTGGCTGCCGCTGGCGGTCGCGGTGCTGGTCGCCGGCGGCGTCGGAATCTGGCTGCGCGGGTATCTGGTGCCGTACACGCCGCGGGTGGCGCCCCCGCTGTTCGACCGACTTCCGGTCCCGTCACCGAAGTCGTACGAGCAAGCTGCCCGGGGGAGCCTCGCGGGGACGGGCGACGAGGCGGCGCCCGACGGCGAAGCCGTACTGGATGCGCTGCTCGATGCCGGCGTCGTCGACGCCGACGCCGACGCGCTCGCGCTCGACTCCTCGTTTCGGGATGCGTGGGCCGACGAGCGGCGCGCGCTACGCGACGAGGACGGCGAGGCGCTGGCGGCGGCGATCGAGTCGACGGCGCCCGAGGGAGTGACTGCGCGAGCGCAAGGGAGCGACGGCTCGCTGATTCTCGTCGAAGGATCGGACGGCGGCGTCACGCTCGCGCGGCCGATCGCGATCGCCGAAGCCGCGGCGGTTCGCGCGCTCGAAACGACAGCGCCCGAGTTGTCGGCCGCGGTCCGAGTGAGTGCGGCCCGTCCGCTCCGAGGTTTCCTCGAGCGCTGTCCGGTCTGCGGAACCGACGTCGTCGAGACGACGCCGCGGAGCTGCTGCGGTACCACGAACCCTCGCGAGGAGGACGATCGAATTCTCGCCTGTCCGTCGTGCGATCGCCGGATCTACACGTTCCCGTCCTGACGCTTGCGTCCGGTGCAGGCCGGAACCTTTTCACAATGGGATGAATACCTACGTCCCATGCCATCACGCGACCGTCTGCCGAAACGCGCTTCGACGCACCGCCGTTCGGGTCCGCCGATAGAACGCAATGGACCGTCGACCGGCTCTGACGGCGCAGCCCCTGCGAGCAACTGACCCTATGGAGCGCGACGACCTCGTCTCGATCCTCGAGGACGCTGGGCTGTCGCCGTACCAGGCCGACGCCTACGTGACGGTGCTCGAACTGGGTGCCTCGCCTGCGACCGAGATCGTCGACGCCTGCGGCGTCCCGGATCCGAGAATCTACGACGTCCTGCGCGATCTGGAGGACAGGGGATACATCGAGACCTACGAGGAGGGATCGCTGCACGCCCGCGCCCACGACGTCGGGTCGGTCCTGACGGACCTCCGTTCCCGCGCCGAGCAGTTCTCGGAGGCGGCCGAGGATATCGAGGAGCGCTGGGAGCGCCCCGAGCTGGAGGACACCGAGGTGCGGATCGTCAAGCGGTTCGACACCATCCTCGAACAGACGGCCGAGGCGATCCGATCGGCGTCGAACCAGGTACAGATCTCGGTCTCTCCCGACCAGTACGAGACGCTCCGGCCCGCCCTGGCGGAAGCGCGACGGAACGACGTGACCGTCAAGCTCTCGATCCACACCCCCGAGGACGAGGCGGAGGGCCTTCCCCTGCCCGAGGACGTGGCAGAGGTCTGTTCGGAGGCTCGCCACAGGGAGATCCCCTCGCCGTTTCTCGCCATCGTCGATCGATCGAAGGTCTGTTTCGCCCCTCACGCCGGGTCGATCAACGAGTACGGCATCATCGTCGAGGATCGAACCCACGCCTACGTGTTCCACTGGTTCTTCCTCAGTTGCCTGTGGGACGTCTGGGAACCGCTCCACGCGACCGAACCGGACGAGTTCCCGCGGACCTTCAGCGACATACGCTACTGTATCCGCGACATCACCCCCCACTTGCGGGAGGGTGCGACGGTCCGCGTGGAGGTCAAGGGGATCGACACGAGAACTGGCGAGCAGCGTCGCCTGGAAGGCGTCGTCGACGACGTCGTCACGACCGGAAATCTCCATATCGACGACGACGTTTCGGTCGCGCAGTACGCCGGTCGGGCGACGATCATCGTCGAGACCGACGGCGGCCCGGTCGAGGTTGGCGGGTGGGGAGCGACTCTCGAACAGGTAGAAGCGTTGCGCATCGTTGTCACGGCAATTGACTCCTGACGCGGGGTCCCGGTAGGAGGTCTGCACTCGGCCGCCCGTCTCGTGAGTTTTCGTCGAGTCTACGTGTCACCCGTTAGTATGCTCTGTAGTTCGCCGTACAGCCTCGCTCCCCGTCTCGTCGCTTTTTCGGTCCCGTATCTCGCTCTACCACCAACCGTTTACAACACCAGTTGTATTACACCATTAATTATAAATAGCTATCTTCGGACTGTGTAATAGATGCCTGGTAAGCAATCGGACAACGGATCGCAAGTGTCGCGACGGAACTTCGTCAAGGCGGCCGGGGCGTCGGGTGCAGCGGTCAGCATGGCCGGCTGCATCTACGGCAACAGCGGCGGCGGAAGCGACGCCGTCGTCTGGGGGTTCGACCCGAACGCGGCCGACGAGATCGGCGAGGACGTCAAGCAACTGTACTCCGACAACGGCGTCGACGCGGATATCGAACTCCGTCCGGGCGACTCCGACACGGGGGCACGGCGAGACAACTACCAGCGGCTCCTCGAGGCCGGCGAAGCCGAGCCCGACATCTTCATGATGGACAGCGGCTGGGTGAACGTGTTCATCCAGCAGGGGCTGATCAGTAACCTCAGCGATGAACTGGAGAGCTCCGAACTCCAGACGGTCGAGGACGACTACTTCGAGGGCTTCACCGCGACTGCCCGCGATCCGGGATCGGGCGACCTCTTCGGGATGCCGATGTACCCCGACTTCCCGGTGATGCAGTACAACAAGGACTACGCCCGCCAGGCCGGCTACGGCGAGTCGGACTTCGAGACGTGGGCGACCGAACCGATGACCTGGAAGGAGTGGTCCCAGCTCACCGCGGAGATCCAGGAAGCCGCCGGCGTCAAGCACGGCTTCACGACCCAGTGGGACATCTACGTCGGGACGTCGTGCTGTACGTTCAACGAGGTGATGTCCTCGTGGGGCGGCGCGTACTTCGGCGGCCGCGAGAACCTCTTCGGGCCGGTCGGCGACCGCCCGGTCACCGTCAACGGCCAGGAGACGATCGACTCCCTGCGCATGATGCGCACGTTCGTCGACGACGACTACGACAACGCCCTCGAGGGCTACGCCAGCGGCATCGCGCCCTCGAACATCACCCAGTGGACCGAGGAGTCCTCTCGCTCGCCCATGGCCGACGGGAACTCGGTCATGCACCGGAACTGGCCCTACGCGATCGGACTGAACGCGGCCGAGGACGCGCTCGGCACGGACAACTACGGCACCATGCCGATGCCCTACGCGGTTACGGAGGACGAGGCCGCCCAGCCCGGCACCGGCGGCACCACCTCCGCGCTCGGCGGCTGGCATATCGTCCTCAACCCCAACTCCGAGCGCAAGGAAGAGGCCATGGAAGTGATCCGCACCACGATGAAGGACGACGTTTACCTCGGCCTCTTCGAGCTGTGGGGATGGCTGCCGCCCAAGCCCGAGCTCTTCGAGTCCGATCGAGCTGCGGAGACTGGCGTCGTCGGCAACTACCTGGACACGATCCGCGTCGCCGGCGAGAACGCGATGGCGCGACCGTCCACGACGGTGTGGCCCACTCAGGCGACGATGATCGCCGAGCAGGCAAACGCCGCCGTCGCGGGCGACAAGTCCCCCGAACAGGCGATGAACGACCTCCAGAGCTCGCTCGAAAACACCGAACAGCAGTAGGCCATGGCAACTGAAACACAGCCGGACGCGACGACGCGGGAATCTCGGCGCTCGGGGCCGCTGGTCGCGCTCACGCGCCGGATCGAGAATCTCGGCGAAACCGGGTTCGCGTACCTCCTGTTGACGCCGGTCTTTCTCCTCCTGGGTACCGTCGCGCTGTATCCGCTCTTGCGGACGTTCGAGCTGTCGCTGTACCAGAACCTCGTCGGGATCGGGCAAGCCGAGTTCGTCGGCGTCGAGAACTACGTCAACCTCTTTACGGGCGAATCCGACCGGTGGCTGCCGGGATCGACGACGTTCCTTCCCGGTGTCAGCGTCGACGGGAACTTCCCGTTCGTCCACCTCGACGGGCTGTTGCGTAGCGCGCTCGCGGTGACGCTGATCTTCACGCTCGTCAGCGTCTTCTTCGAGACGCTGATCGGCTTCGGGCAGGCGCTGGTGTTAGACCAGGAGTTCCGGGGCCGCGGCTGGGTCCGCGCCGCTATCATCATCCCGTGGGCGATCCCGATCGTCATCCAGGGGATGATCTTCTTCCTGATGTTCCACCCCGACACCGGGTTCCTCACCGCGTATCTGGCCGAGTGGGGCATCGTCGCACCGACGAACACGCTCAACGACACGGCGAGCGCGCTGTTGATCGTTACCGTCGGCGACATCTGGAAGACCTCGGCGTTCATGGCGCTGTTAATCCTGGCGGGGCTCCAGAGCATCGACCGGGGCCTCTACGACGTCGCGGAAGTCGCGGGAGCCACGAAGTGGCAGCGGTTCAAGTTGATCACGTTCCCGCTGATCCTTCCCACGCTGGGGATTGCGATCCTCTTCCGGACGATCCAGGCGATGCGCATCTACGGGCTCATCGACTCGGTGTCGAGCTGTACGGTCGTCCCGTCGCTGTCGTGCATGGTCGTCGAGACGTTCAACAACCAGCGCGGCCTGTCGGCGGCGCTCGCGTTCGTCACGGCCGCGATCATCGGGATCGCGGTGATGGGCGTGATCTACCAGCAGTACAAATCGGGTGATATCTAGATGGCAACCGATCCGGACTCCGAATCGAACCTCGGTCCGCTCTCGCGGTGGACCAACCGCATCATCACTGACCAGGACGCCCGCGACCGGCTCTACCGTGGGTTGTTCTACGCCATTACGGTCTTCTTCCTCGTAACGACGCTGTTCCCGTTCTACTGGCTGCTGGTGCTGGCGCTGACGCCCAACAGCGAGATCCTGAGCGGCGGGTGGGATCTACCGTTCCTGCGCCCCCAGGGGTTCAACCCGGCGGCGTTTCAGGAGGTGTTCCAGCAGATACCGTTCCACCTCTACGTGCTGAACAGCTTCATCCTCGCGACGCTGACGACGATCATCGTCCTGATCATCGCCAGCCTCGCGGGGTACGTCTTCGGCCGGCTGGAGTTCCCCGGCCGGGGACTGTTGATGCTCGGGATCCTGATGATCTCGTACTTCCCGCCGGCGGCGTTCCTGCTGCCGCTGTTCGACGCGTTCGTCGGGAACCCGATCGTGGCGCCGTTCATCAACGTCGAACTGTTCACGCCGCCGCGGCTGGTCAACACCCCCGGGGCTATGGTGTTGCCCTTCAGCGCGCTGTTCTTGCCGCTATCGATCTTCATTCTCACGACGTTCTACGCCCAGATCCCCGACGGGCTAGAGGACGCGGCGCGCGTCGAGGGGACGACCCGACTCGGCGCGCTGTTCCGCGTCATCATCCCGCTGTCGGCGCCCGGCGTCGCGACGGCGGCGGTGCTGACGTTCATCTCGGTGTACAACGAGTACTTCTTCTCGTCGATCATGTCGCTCCAGAACGAGCCACAGGAGTGGTCGCCGCTGGTCGGCGGGATCCTCAGCTACCAGACTCAGTACACGACCGAGTTCAACCTGATGGCCGCGGCGGCGGTCATCGGGGTGTTGCCGGTCGTCATCTTGGTCATCATCGCACAGGAGAAGATCGTGAGCGGACTGACAGCAGGCGCACTCAAGGAATAACCATGGCAAACGTAACACTCGAACACGTGACGAAGCGCTACGAGGACGTCGTCGCAGTCGACGATATGAACCTCGATATCAGGGACGGCGAGTTCGTCTGTCTCGTCGGCCCCTCGGGCTGTGGCAAGTCGACGACGATGGAGACGATCGCCGGCCTCACGAAGCCCACCGAGGGGACGATCACGATCGGTGATCGGGACGTGACGAAGCTGCCGCCGAAGGACCGCGGGGTGGCGATGGTGTTCCAGAACATCGCGCTGTTCCCCCACATGGACGTCTACGACAACATCAGCTTCGGGCTGCGGCTCCGCGACTACGACAAGGAGGAGATCGACCGCCGGGTCGAACGCGCCTCCGACATCGTCCAGCTCGAGGGGATGCTCGACCGCATGCCCGAGGAGATGTCCGGCGGGCAGCGCCAGCGCGTCGCGATCGCCCGCGCGATCGTCCGGGAACCCGACGTGTTCCTGATGGACGAGCCGCTGGCGAACCTCGACGCCAAGCTTCGGGTCCACATGCGCACCGAGCTCCAGCGGCTCCACAAGCAGCTGGACACGACGATCATCTACGTCACCCACGACCAGGCCGAGGCGATGACGATGTCCGACCGGATCGCCGTGATCAACAGCGGCGAACTCCAGCAGATCGACCCGCCGCTGGTCTGCTACAACGAGCCGACGAACCGCTTCGTCGCGGGCTTCATCGGCTCGCCTAGCATGAACATGGTCGACGGCGAACTCACCCCCGACGGGGTGAAGACCGACACGTTCGAAATAGCGCTCGCCCCCGAGTCGCTGTCGGGGGTCTGGGACGGCGACGCCGTCACGCTGGGGATCCGCCCCGAGGACGTGTATCCCACCGAGGTAGCCGACGAACTCGCTCACCCGACCGCGCCGATCGAGGTGTCGACCGACGTCCTCGAACCGATGGGCGACGAGATCTTCGTCTACCTCAAGCTGGACGGCGCCGAGGCCGACGACACGATGGAGGGCGAGCGCTCGTCGAACTCGCTGCTGATGAGCGTCGATCCGGACAGCGACATCGCCGAGGACGACCGAATCAGCGTCGTGCTCGACGCCTCGAAGATCCACCTCTTCGACGCCGACTCCGGCGACGCGATCGCACACGGCGTCGTCGACACCGCCGCCCCCGCGGCGGACTCGGCTGTCGCCGAGTCGGAGGGAGGTGACTGAGCGTGGTCGGCACGGTCGCGCTGGTGTACTTCGGCGGAATGACGGTCCTGTTTTTCTTCTGGATCTACGGGATCGTCTCGTTCGGCCTCGATCTCAAGAACAAGATCATCCCCGGCGCCCGCCAGTACCTCCGCGGCCGCAGGAAGCTAAAGGAAAAACGGGAGCGCGAACAGGAACAGGAGGAACGCGAACAGCAACTGTACTAACGCAGCTCTACCGTTCTGATCCGCCGTCGCTATTTTTCGGGGTTCGAGGCCCGGTGCTCGTGTAGTCTCGGACCGATTCGTCTCGAGGCGGAGATCGCGGGAGTTCGAGCGCGGTAGCGTCACCCCGACGCGCGACAGGCATCGCTCGGGATCGACCAACTCTCCCGAGAAAGTCCGGCGGAATGTGATGGTGAGGCGGCGGGGCTATCGGCCCGCCCACGGCGGTGGCCGTGCATTACGCCCATGCCACGCGATGGTTGGATACCAGCGGATGGGATGCTCGATCGGGATTCGGACCTCGCGCGGCACGCCAGCACAGTGCTGGTAACAATCCTATGAGCTTGGGGAAATATAAATTCACGTATGTTATCGGAAATCGCCATTAGTAATAAAATATTTATGAAGTAATTGTTCCTTACAACTGAATGCGTGTGTCGAGGACTCGTCGGATATGGGGGTGTCTTGTGCGCTCTAATCGTGGTGGGCGACGAATTGATGAACGGCGGGCTCAACTACTGCGAACCGATAGTTCGCATAAATGGTCAGAGGGCCGTCCCGGTTGTGAGTTGAATGTTCGTGGTTGAGCGATTGCGGGCGAGCGGTTCGGTGATGTCCCGCACTCGATTGGGACTGATCAGATCCCACCACTCGGCGGCGCCGGTCAGCGGCCACAGAACGCTTCGTTTCGAAGTGGGCCCGATCGGGTCCTGTCGTCTCTAGAACCGCCGGGCGGCGTAGGCACGGCGTCGACCGACGCGCAGAATCGGAGGAACGCCCGGAGCGTACTCAACTGCCCGCGGAGCGTGACCGGATTCAGATCGCCGTCGTCGAGCCGATCGACGCGGTAGGCGTGGGGGTCGCGACCGGAGAGATCGTTCATGTTCGTGATGCTGTTTTCCTCGCACCACTCGACGAACATCTTCAGCCGGTACCTGTGGGAGTTCAGCGTCTCCGAAGTAACCTCGTCGCGGCGGCTGTCGAGATACAGATCGACGGCGGCCTCCGGCGCCAGCGGCTGTAGATCGTCGTTCACGCGTTCCCTCCGCCGCACTTCGACCAGCCGCACTCGGGACAGAACGGGCAGCCGCCGGACGGGTGAACGCGCTCGCACCCGCACTCCGGACAGGTCACGCCGACCCCTCCCGGTGCTCGTAGGGGCCGACGGTCGTGATGAGCCGAATCTCGTCGCGCGTCCGCGTCTCGCCCGAGCGTTTGTCGTGCAGCTCGTGGAACTCGGGAGAGAACTCGTCGTCGTGGCTCATCTGCCGGGCGCACTTCGCGCACCAGAAGTGGTTGTTCGTCGGCTCCCACGAGCGGTGTCCGCGCGGGCACACCCACCGCCAGCGATCAGTCTCGTCGTCGAGGTGGATCGTCGTCTTGCGTCCAGTCATCACGCCGACCTGACGGGCTACCCTACAAAAGCGGTCGGCCATGTCTACAAAGTGAAAGTGAAACTGTCCGTTTTGGCGCCCGAAACGCCGTCTTGCGGACCGCCACGCCCATAGCCCATCGCTTTCGGTCGGTCGGGGGCGAGCGAAAGTGGTCCGTTTCGATACTGGTGATCGTGCGGGGTGTTTATACTCCGCGTCGTGCAACGCGGTCATGCTTCCGTAGGTGGGATACGGAAGCCACAGCGGGCCGGTGTTTCAGCACCGGGCCCGCCTTTTCGGACGGATCGCGGCGCCGACCGCCGGGTCCGTGTAGCTCTCGTATCCACGCCGTTTCGATGCCAGCTACTTACGGGTTGCAGTCTAAACTGAAATTCTTGCAATCGAAAATGCTGCAATTGCGAGGAACCAAATCCGGTAAGTATCGCGTCTGAGTGGGTTGGTCAATGACGCGGCGAAAGCGGGGTCCCTGGATGAACTCGGCGACGGATCCCGTGCTGGAATTTCTCGACGAGCGCGAAATCGCAGCCCCGATCGGCGTGCTCGACAACGAACTCGGCCCCTCCTATCGAACGATCAAAACCGCGCTGGAGGAACGGGAGTACGTGACTCGCGACGAGGAATACACGTCGCACCTCCGGATCACCGACCGGGGCAAACAGCATCTTCAGGGCGATCGCGACGCCAGCGACGACTGAGGATTGCTACGGAGGACTGTAAAACTCTATTTGCTCCCGGTTTGTGCGGAGGATCGTTATGGAGAGATGCGAGTATAACAACGTTCCTCAGACTCTTTGCCGGTCACGGATCGTCGGAATCCTGATCGGTGCCAAGAGCAGGTGTTGCGCGTAACAGCGCCTCGATCTGCGAATTATTCTCGTATTGTACGGTTTCAGTGTACGCGTCGAAATCAATGATTCCGGCTTCATCCAGCAGTGGAAGATGGCGGTGGTAGAGATCGATACGTACACTTTCTCTATCTGGTCCGGGCGAGTGGGTTTCTTTCTCGACGACAGCATCGACAACGTCGTCCAACGACTCAGTAGTCACGTCGCTCTCGTGCAGGTACGCGAGAACGTTGCGTCGTCGTTGCGTGGCAATACTTCGATACAGGTCGTCCGATGGCGTGGGCATGGTTGGGATACTCGCGGTTGTGGAGCGCAGCTCTGTGAATGCGTTCCGCGTGCCAACCACGCGAAGAGAACAGCAGTCCATCCGGAGACTGCCGGGTCCCAATCCAAGCGGCCCCTCCACCGAGGGCCGAACGCAGGTCGTGGTCTCAGTTACTCCGTACAGTGATAACAAGCCTCTCGAAGGTACCTTCTCTTCCTAAAAAAGTAGGATGGGAGCAAGAGAACGCCTCTATTTGGTGGTCTCAGTGGTAGAATGCCGAATTATTTGGTCTCATCAAAGCCGTTACGTTGGCTCCCCGAGCTGGTCGTCGAGTGCTCTGGTCGCATCAGCCGAGAGGATAACGTTCTGTTCGGATACAGTCACGGGCTCGCCAGCGACGGCCTCGAACAGTGTCGCGAGATCGCGGAGATACTCCGGGGATCGCGTCTCGCGCAGCGTCATCGTCGGCCTTGTCGGGGTGCCGTGTTTTGGCGCGCTAAGCTTTCCGATACAGGATCACGCGCTGGTAGGCAGTGTGGTATGATCTACTGGCGTACGTGTTCGTGAGCGCCCGTTCGGAGACAAACAGAGATTCCATATTATTACCAGTTAGTCTCTTCATAATTCGTACAGCTACCAACTACTTGAATTGTAGGAATGGATTTATTACGGATAGATGGTATTCCATTGGTAACGCCGGGACCACGGTAGAAGGACGCGAGGCAAATGGAATTGACACCGCTCCCCCATTGCCTCATCACAGGTGTCGTATTCCTGTGGTAAATCCTTTATTGCCGTTCGCCGGCGGAACCAACCGCAAACAATGAAACTCAAACAGCTATTCACGGACGATGATGCCGTCTCCCCGGTTATCGGTGTCATTCTGATGGTCGCGATAACGGTCATTCTGGCCGCCGTGATCGGGGCGTTCGTCCTCGACATCGGTGGCAGTCAGGAATCGGCACCGCAAGTGCAGTGGGATTGGTCAGATGACGCAGGCGGTGACGAGGTCACGCTCTCCCACGGTGGCGGCGACACCGTCACTGAACTTAATCAGCTGACTGTTACGGATTCAGTTAGTGACGAGAGCGGCAACCTCGGTAGTTCTGTAAGTGAGGATACTTGGAAATCTGGTAACAGTGCTGGACTGGACGGGGATATTTCCGGAATCTCCATTTCTGACGGGGATTCAGGAACTGCAGCCGTCGTCTGGGAGTCCTCAGACGGTAGCCAATCCTCAGAACTCTCCTCTCACGAATACTCGGTCTAAAATGAATCTGAAACAATTATTCACGGACGATGACGCCGTGTCGCCGGTTATCGGTGTCATCCTGATGGTAGCGATAACGGTCATTCTGGCTGCCGTAATCGGGGCATTCGTCCTCGATATCGGTGGCAGCCAAGAATCAGCACCGCAAGCGCAGTGGCAGTGGAGTGACAACTCTACTTACGCACACACTAACAGCTCAGTACAGGGGAACGTTACGGTGGCCCACAATGGTGGGAATACAGTGAACAATCCCTCGCAGATTTCGCTGAGCAGTAGTACGCTGAAGAATCTTGATGGGGAGACTTTGGACAGATGGCACAGTTCCTGGACTGCGAATGACGCTACGAAACCAATGGAAGTCACTGCAGAGACAGGCACCATTACCCTGATCTGGGAGTCCTCTGACGGTAGTCAATCGACCGAACTCTCAGACCACGCATACGATGTGAGCTGATTGACTATGAATCTTAAACAACTCTTCACAGATGATGACGCCGTGTCCCCGGTCATCGGCGTCATCCTGATGGTCGCGATAACAGTCATTCTAGCTGCCGTGATTGGGGCGTTCGTCCTCGACATCGGTGGCAGCCAAGAATCAGCACCGCAAGTGCAGTGGGATTGGAGTGATGATGCTGCCCAAAATGATACTGTACTCTCTCACGGAGGTGGTGATACGGTTAATAACCCCTCGCAGCTATCAATTGACGGTGACGTGAATACGTCTTCGCCTGATTACTCAGGCATGCAGCTCGATAACTCGAACCTGTTCGGAACCGGTTCGATTACGGCAAATGATGAAGCAACAATCGAAGTGTCTGCTGACAGTACCGGCACAGTCTATCTAACGTGGGAATCCTCTGATGGCAGCCAGTCGAGTGAGCTGTCTTCCCACGACTACGACACAACGTAATCGATTCTCCGCTTTTCGATTTCTCGTACGTGACGTTCTGGATTATACTGTTTAGGATCTGAGAACCGGCTTCCAGGCGGCTCATGCTGAGAGTTCCTCAATCTCGGGCACGGTATCGCCGTCGACCGCGCGCACGAGGTACGCGCCGTCGTCGACGCGCTGAATGTACCTCTCCTGATCTTCGGGGATCTCGCCGTCGTCGCCCACGATCCCGTCGAGTCGCAGTTCGTCCTTGTCGAGCGAGACGACCGGCGTTCCGTCGCGATCGCAGAGTTTTCTGAACATCGCCAGAACCTGACCGACAGCCTGCTGGCGCCGATCTTCGTGATGGCGACGCCGCGCTCACGGGACTGTTCGACCTCACCACGGGAGTTCCCGTACAACTGGTTCGAGGACACTGGTCAGCTGACCGTTCGCGGAATGACTGAGAATCCCCGGCTCAATCAGTCCTCAGCGTTAGATTCCGTCCCAGTAGCTCGCTCGGGATCAATCTCCGAGAAAGATTCGCCGCCACAGCGACATCCGGGCCGACGGCCGATCGGAAGAATCGACCCATCAGAGGCTTTCATAACGGCGTATACGGCACCACATTCGTCACACGCTGCTAGAAACCGATCAGATTCTTCTGGCGGCATCTGGAGCCAGTTGTTGTATGCAGTACAAAACCGCTCTGTGACTACACGAGGAACAACAGGTGGGCCTGATGCGATCGATGTCCCGACTGCAGGGTGAGGTGGTGAATCGTGGCCGACGAACAGGACAACTACACGGTGGGCGGCTTCCGCGAGTTCCAGAGCGGGAATCTCGAACGCGATCCCGACGAAGTAGTCCCGCACTCGGGGGTCGTCCGCGACGAGCAGGTCGACCGCCAGATGACGATGCGGGCGAGCCACCACGACCCGGATCGGTGGGACGGCAAGCCCGCCGCGGACTACCTGTGCGTGCAGAAAAACCGCGACATCCTGCGCGCCGAGGGGAGCGAAACGGCCCGGAACGCCATGCAGAACGGCGATATGGTGATCGCATCGGGCGAACCACTTCGGAACGATCTGCGAGAAGCGGATGGCGAAGAAGCGCCGGTTCCAACTCGATCGGGCGTCCTGGCACGACGCGAGATTCCAGAGCGGAACGCCGGTCGAGATTAAGAGTACGATGGTCGAGCGCGCCGACGGCCAACCGGGAAACTTCAAGATCTACCGGCAGTACCACGATCGGCTTCGACGAGCTGACGGCTGGTACTGCTTTGTCGTCTACCGGCCACACGGCCGTTCGGGATGCACAGTGCTCGACGACAAGATGGTCCGCGCTGGCGATCTCCCGCTCATCCGGTGGCACGGCGGCGGCGATCACCGCGAGATGCAACAGGCGAAGCTCGGGATTGACGAACTCTTCTAAGAATGGCCGGCGGAACATGGTGGTGAGGCGGCGGGGCTATCATCCCGCCCACGGCCGAGGCCGTGCATTACGCCTGTCCCACACGGGGGAGGATACCAGCCAATGGATGCTCGATCGGGATTCGGCCCTCGTGTGGTACGCCAGCACGATGCTGGTAACAATCCTATGAGCTTGAGAAATATAAATTCGCGTATGCTATTGGTAATTGTCGTTGGCAACACGATATTTGTGAAGTAATGATTCACGACAAGTGTGAATGAGTGGCGGGCACCCACCCGCCCACAGGAGATACCTGTGTATTACCCTCGGTATGCCAACGAATCGACGAGCGGTAGTACTCAAACCACCGCGAATTAATAATTCGCGTAGACTATCAAAAAGGTTGTCCCTAAGTCTGAATTGAATGTTCACTTGCCGTGATTCTCACGTCTGTAATGACGCGATGATCATACCCGCTGCGGCGTCCATTGTTTCGTGTGCTTCAACTGGAACTCTGCGGCGCGGAGTACTTTTTCCGCCAGGTGCCCTTAGGCACACTTCCTAAGGGGGGTCTCCCGCGCAGCGGGGATCCGCCGTCACCGAACTGGCGCCGATCGTCGCGATCACGGCGACGCCTCTCGACGCAAACAAACCTAACTTGTCCGAAACAATCAAATAACAAATCTCTACTTGAAAAAGAGGGGTCGAAGAACAGCGTTGCCACTACGAGGGGCCGTGCTACCGGGCGAGCGTCGACAACTTCGAGCGGTGCCGATCGCCGTCAGCGTTCAGCCACTCAACCCACGCCTCTCGGAGATCGCGCGGATCGCGGCCGTCCTTCACCCACGCCGTTTTCGCAGCATCGATCACGTCGGCGATGTAGGGGAACGACGTAGATTTGAGTTCGCCCAGGAGCGTGTCGATTCGGATCGTTCGCTCGCCGCAGTCCTCGTCGAATTCGAAGGTCGAGGCATACGTCTGCATCCACTGCTGGAACGCGCTCGGCGCCGCTTGTCGGGCGTCGACGTCCGACAGTTTCGCCGCTCGGTCAGCTGCGTTTTCGATCCGGTGCTCTCGACGATGCCGGCGACCTCCTGTTCGATTCTCCCGCTCCTCACGTCCGGTCGTTCGCGGGACGTGACGAATTCGGGCTGCTCGTCGACGATTTGACCCCCGGCGAACGCGTTCGATTGTTCGTCGACGACGCCGATCCGGAAGAGTAGCGCCGGACTGGCACCGATCGCGGTCACTCCGACCGACCTCCCTCTCGGTCCTCGCTTTCAGTTCCTACCGCCGAGTGGCCGTTCATCCGCATTAGCCCGGTCAGCGTCCGGATCGGGTTCCACCGCGTCGCCGTCTTACAGCGGTGACAGGCGTGTTTGAACGACGTGGGGTTGTCCGGGTCCTCGTCGGCGCGCTTGACTCGGCCCTGCCCGCATTCGGTACAGACCGCATCGAAGGGGATGCCGCGTCCCCTCGCGGCTGGCGCATCGAACTCGGCGACGAGGTCACGATCTTCCTGGTCAGTTGCCACCGCGATCATCTCGAACGGAGCGCGTTGGTGAATGACGGTGGCCGTTGACCGAGCAGCTTCGCGGGGCGCTGAGGAAAGATGTGGGTACGTTAGTTGAAGTGCTTATGCCGAGAGGTGTTGTTCGAATAGATGTACGGATGTCTGATACCCAATGGAAACATAACCGAGAACTCGCGATTTGTGAGCGCTGTAACTCGCCGGCTCTAATGGTGGAATCGAAGGACGGTGAGTTGAAACGGATGGGTCCGACAGATGCCTGTAGCTGTGGAAGTTCTGATTTCCGGTTTCCTAATGAATAGCCGTGAATCGCTGAACTACCCGCAATCTCTTGACGTAACCACCGGCTGACCTCGTTCGTGGGCCGGTCAGTCGCCACGCCGATCACCTCCAGGACCGGCGCCGATCTCGTCGCGATCGAAGATGCGGCCCCAGCGCAGCTGAGTGTACTCCGGGCGATCGGGGCCGGCGCGACGCCAGGAACTCACGGTCTCGTCGAGCGAGGTGGCCGCGACGAATTTTAGCGCGAGGATCGCCCGGTCGGGCGTCGGCGCGGACCTGTTCGTGTTGTTCGCGACGGAGGTAGAACCGCCCCGTCCCACCGCTTTCGAGGCGGACCATCGCGCTCTTGATATCGACCAGCGTCCCCTGTTCGACGACCGGCAGCGCGACGGTCGGCAGCCCGGCGTGGGGTGAGATCGCCGTCTCGACCTCGGCGTCGACTGCTCGATCTCGGTGTCCGGCAGGTAGGTGAGCGCGGGTACTGCGTCGATCACATTGGTCTCCGCGCGCTCGCCCGCTCGCTTCGAGCTGGCCGATTGCGTCGACGGCGTGCTCACGCCGACCACCCCTTTGCCGGGCCGTTCCCGTGACGACCGGGCGACATTTCAGGGTCCGGCGTCCGCACGTCGAACCCGGCAGCACTCCCTTCAAAGAGATGCACCCAGGTATCGCACTCCGGGCAGCGGTGGGCGCGGTCGTCAGCGTCGCCGTAGACCCGCCGGAGATCACCTGAGGCGTGGGCCTCGCAGTTGAGGCAGCCGGTACTACGGGACGACGACCAACGGACGATCGTCACGCCGAACACCCCTGTTCGGCTACGGCGATCGCCGGACTGCGCGGGGCACCGCTTCGGGACAAAGCGAACTCACCGAGCGCCCCCGCAGATTCGGAAACGCTATTCGCTACTTTTCTCGATTCTCGGGCGCTATCGCGTACGTTTCGGAGCTGGCCGCAGAACGCTTCGTTTCGAAGTGGGCCCGCTCGGATTTGAACCAAGGACGAAGCGGTTATGAGCCGCTCTCTCTAACCAGACTGAGATACGGGCCCGTACGTCGTCGTTGGATCAACCCGAACTAAGGTTTGTCGCATTGCCGCCCTCCGGGGGTCGAACTCAACGAGATGAATTCTACTCGCGGGTTGCATCTGTGCGAAAGAAGCGCCGTCGGAAGACGTGATCTTCCGGGCCGTAGATTCCGTAGAAAGTAACGCCACCGCCAGGGCTCGAACCTGGGACAACCTGGGTAACAACCAGGTGCTCTACCAACTGAGCTACGGCGGCCCGTTGCACTCCGATGTAGTCGGGTGGTTTTGATAGGGCTTTCGTTTTCGCTCGCCGCCGGGCATCGGTATCCTTTCACGCGGCGGGGCACAACTTCGCATCGATGAGCGACGCCGAGGAGTTCGAGGCCGCAGTCGCCGCGGTGCGCGAGGAGATCGACCCGTCGGCGGCGGAGCGCGAGCGGATGGAAGCGGCCGCCACAGAGCTCCGCGAGCGCGCCGAGCGTGCCATCGCGGAGCTGCCGGTCGACGCCGACGTCCTGCAGGTCGGCAGCACCGCCAGAGGGACCTGGATCAGCGGCGACCGCGACGTCGACGTGTTCGTCCGGTTCCCGACCGATCTCGATCGCGAGCAACTGGAGGAGTACGGCCTCGACGTCGGCCACGGCGTCCTGCCGGAGGGCCACGAGGAGTACGCCGAGCACCCCTACGTCAAGGGCAGCGTCGACGGGTTCGACGTCGATCTGGTGCCGTGTTACGACGTCGACGACGCTGCGGCGATCCGGTCGGCCGTCGACCGGACGCCGTTCCACACCGAGTACGTCGCCGGGCGACTGGACGCCGATCTGGCCGCCGACGTCCGGCTTGCAAAGCAGTTCCTGACCGGAATCGGCGCGTACGGCAGCGACCTCCGGACGCGCGGCTTCAGCGGCTATCTCACCGAGTTGCTCGTGCTGGAGTACGGCGGCTTCCGCGAGCTCGTCGCGGCCGCCGCCGAGTGGCATCCGCCGGTCGAACTCGACCCCGAGGATCACGCCGCGGAGACGTTCGACGACCCGCTGGTCGTGATCGACCCGACCGACCCCGCGCGAAACGTCGCCGCCGTGCTGTCGGCCGAGAACGTCGCCCGGCTACAGCACTACGCGCGCGATCTGCTCGACGAACCGCGCGAGGAGCTGTTCTTCCCCGACGAGCCCGACCCGCTCTCGGCGAGCGACGTCGAGGCGGCGGTCGCCGATCGCGGAACGACGCCCGTCGCGATCCGGTTCGAGGCGCCCGACGTCGTCGAGGACCAGCTCTATCCGCAGCTCGACCGGTCGCTCGACGGCGTCGCCGAGGATCTCGATCGTCGCGGGTTCGACGTGGTGCGCTCGACGGCGTTCGCCGACGAGCGGGCCGTCCTGCTGGCCGAACTCGGCGTCGCCGAGCGGCCGACGATCGAGCGCCACGAGGGACCGCCCGTCCACGTGCGCGACCACGCGACCGGCTTCTACGAGAAGTACGCCGACGATCCGGACGCCTACGGCCCCTTCGTCGACGGCGGTCGGTACGTCGTGGAGCGGGAGCGGGAGTTTCGCACCGCCGCGGCGTTCCTGCACAGCGACCGACTGCTCGACGTCCGCCTCGGAACGCACGTCGAGAGCGCCCTCGAAGACGACTACGACGTGCTGGTCGGCGAGGAAATCGCGGCGCTGGCCGAGGAGTTCGGCGTCGAACTGGCGCGGTACTTCGATCCCGCGCCCTGAGAATCGGTCGCTCGGACGTAGCTTCCTGTGACTCCCTCCGCTACATGCCGGTCAGCAGCGGGTGTCGCGAGCGCAGCCCCGTCAGCAGCTCCTCGACGTCCTCGTCGACGTCGCCGTCGGGCTGGACGGGGTCGAGCCCGTCGAACACCTCGTGGACCATCGCGACGCCCTCCGCGAGCACGTCGAGTCCGTATCCGCCTTCGAGGACAAAGGCGAGCGCGGCGTCGGTCCGATCGGCGAGGTCGCGCAGGCGCCCGGTGAGCACGCCGTACCCGTCGGTCGAGACGCGCAGCCGCGAGATCGGATCGTGCCGGTGGGCGTCGAAGCCGGCGCTCACCAGCAGCAGGCCGGGATCGAACGCCTCGACGGCGGGCTCGACGGCGCGCTCGAACGCGGCGGCGAACTCGGCGTCGCCGGCGCCCGCGGGTAGCGGGAGATTCAGCGTCGTTCCCTCGCCGTCGCTCGTTCCTACTTCGCCGGATCCGCCCGTCCCCGGATAGATCCCCTCCTCGTGTGTCGAACAGAAGAAGACGTCGTCGCGCTCGTAGAAGATGTCCTGTGTCCCGTTGCCGTGGTGGACGTCCCAGTCGACGATCGCGACCGATTCGGCGTCGGTTTCGTCGAGGGCGTGCTGGGCCGCCACGGCGACGTTGTTGACGAAGCAAAACCCCATGGCGTCGTCGACGACGGCGTGGTGGCCCGGCGGGCGTCCGAGCGCGAACGGCGTCGAGCGGCCGCCGTCGCCGGCCATCGCGCGATCGGCGGCCCACGACGACAGGCCGGCGCTCTGGAGCGCGGCGTCCCACGTCGCTTCGACGGCGACGGTGTCGGGATCCCAGTCGCCGCCGCCGTCGGCGCAGAACTCGCGGAACTCCTCGACGTAGTCGTCGTCGTGGATCGCTTTCACCGTCTCGACGTCGGCCGGATCGGCGTCGACGTACTCGACGCCGTGCTTGCGCTTGAGCCCTTCGCGGATCGCGCGGAGGCGGTCCGGCGTCTCGGGATGGCGGTCGCCGGTGTCGTGTTCGAGGCACGTCTCGCTGTAACCGAATCTCATCTCATTCGAACAGCTCGAAGTACGTTTGGATGTCCTCGGCCTTGACTGTTCGCCGGTCGGCGTGTCTCGCGAGCGTCGCCGCCGCGGCCGCGACGTTGTCGGCGTAGTCCTCGAGAATGTCCGCCAGCGCGATCCGGGCGTCCATCGCGACGCGGTAGGCGTCGTCGATATCGATGCGCGCGATGCGGTCGATCGGCGCGATCGGAAGCGTCAGGTCGTTCTTGTCGACGACGTTCTCGACGCCGAAATCCTCGGCCATCAGCGTCTTTCGCCCGTCCTCGGTCGCGCGGTCGGCGGCGTTCTCGGCCAGCTCGGCGCCGCGAAGCTGGATCCGGTGGGCGAGCTCCTCGGCGGCCTCGGCGCTAACGCGCAACTCGCCTGCGTTCCGACGGATGATCGTGTCCACGGGCGCAAACGGTAACTCGACGCTCATACCCAAATTCGGGGAAGTGGGCTCCTTAACCTTTTCCGTAGCGATCGTTTCCGCCGGGGAAACGGGCTGAGAATCCGTCGTTTGGCGCCGAATCTCCCGCGTCGGCGCGCTCAGAACACGTCGTCCGCGTCCAGCCGGCCGTCCCTGAGCTCGCCGCGCGCGGTCACCTCCTGGCCGAGGTGGACGTCGGCGTCGGTCTCGACGCTGATCGTCTCCTCGCCGTCGTCCAGCACCACGGGGTCGCCGGCCTGCACGACGGTTCCCGTGAACTCGGTTTGCTCGCCGTCCGCGAGCGCCGCGCCGCCGCCGTTGGCCGCGACCGCGGTCTCGCCGCCGGCGTCGTCGCCGCTGCTACCGGCGCCGCCGTCCTCGAACGAGCCGAGCGTCTGGTCGGCGCCGCTCCCGGCGCTCGAATCGTCCGCGCCGTCGCTCGCTCCGCCGGCGTCGATCGAGGCGTCTTCGAGCACCGTCACCGTCGACTGCCAGCCGGCGGAGGCTTCGAGGTCGTCCTGCCAGCCGTCCTGGATCTCGACGTCGGCCAGCGCGACCTCGTCGCCCGGCGCGATCTCCTTGTCGGCCTTCTCGCCCCACAGCGCGACGCGGATGTCGCCGCTGTCGTCCTGCACGCGGATGTTGCGGACCTGGCCCTCGCTGCCGTCGTCGCGATCGAAGGTTCGCTTGGGGTCCGCGGAACGGACGACGCCCGCCAGATCGACCGTCTGGCCGATTTCGAGGGTCTCGATCGGCGTCCGCTCGGGCTCGTACTCGATCTCCTCGTCGATCTCCTCGACGGCGCCCCGATCGCCGACGTGCAGCTCCAGCGAGCCGTCGCGCTCCCGGACGTAGCCGTCGACGACCTCGACGGAGGTGCCGGGGTCGATCTCCTCGGCGCGGTCGGCGCGCTCGTCCCACATCGTGACGCGGATCTTCCCCGTCGGGTCGCCGAGCACGAGGTTCGCGACCTTCCCCTCGCTGCCGTCGTCGCGGTCGAACGTCCGGACGGACTCGGTGTCGAGCACCAGTCCGGCCAGATCGACGTCCGAGAGTCCGAGCGAGAGATCCTCGACCCGGTAGGTGTCCGTGATCGCCACGTCGACCTCGACGTCGTCGTCGGGCTCGGCGTCGTCGACGCTGACCTCGATCCCGTTGAACCCCTCCTTGGGGCGGCCCTTGATGCGCAGCACGTCGCCTTCTTCGAGTTCGTTCTTGACGGCTTCCGCGCGCTCGTCCCAGAACGCCGCCCGCAGGCTCCCCGTCTCGTCGGCGACCTCGACGTTGATCACCTGCCCCTCGGGCTGTTCTTCGTCGTCGCGCTCGAACGTGCGCAGCTCGCCGACGTCGATCACCTTGGCGATGAACTTCACCTCTTCCATCCCCGGCTCGATGTCGGCGATGCCGTTGACTTCCTCGTCGTTGACCTCGTGGGCGACGAGCATCGCCGCGGTCTCCTCGTCGGCCAGCCCGCCCATCTGGTCGACCTTGGCCTCGACGGCCTCCCGGAACTTCTCCAGGTCCACGTCGGCGTCGAGGTCTTCGTATACGTCCTCGATAGCTCCCATTCTAGTAGTCTGTGGTGGTGTGGGCTCCGGTTAAGCGTTGTCCTTGCCGGGCACGACGTCGCCCTCGTGCGATTCCGCTCGCGTCGGCGCCCGGCCGGATTGCCGACATCTCGGGGATGCTGGTGATCACAACGCGGCGTCGCCGCCCCCTCGTAGAAAAACCTGTGGCGCGTCGCGCTACCGACGCGAGTCCTCGGCGACCGTCGTCGTCTCGCCGCCGGGCGTCTCGTGGCGTACCGTGACGTGGATCGGCGTCCCGCCGTCGAAGGTGGCCTCGAGCGCGTATTCGATGCCGGTGACGACCTGTGTGCAAAATCCGTCGGTCTCGGTCTTCGCGGTCGTCATCGTCACCCGGAACTCGTCGTCGGTTTCGCTGTACTTCGCGTCTTTCACCGCCGCCTCGTAGCACGGCGTCGGCGCCGATATCGTCCCCTCGACGGTCACGGATTCGTCGCCGAACGAAACCTCAGCCTCGTCGCTCGCCTCGTCGGCGTCACCGCGCGTCTCGACGTCGGTCCCGACGAGTTCGGGCGAGGACATGCCACCGTCGGTCGCGTCGTCGCTTTGGGTGCCGCTGTCATCACCGCTGGATTCGTTTCCGCCGTCGCTCCCCTCGCTTCCGTTCGATTCGTCGTCGGTCGACTCGTTTCCGCCGTCGGTCGCGACCGGCTGCTCCTCGGGCTCGGCGTCGGGGTCGTCACGCCCGGCTCCCGGCCGATCCGCGATGCAGCCCGCCAGCGTCGCCGCCGCGCCGGCACCGGCACACTGGCACAGAAGCGTTCGTCGGTTCATACTCGGACGTACTCGCGCCGGTATGAAATGAATGCCGTTGACTCAAACGACCGTTTGAGTGTCGGCGATTTCCCCGACGGCACCGTCACGCAGTGGCACTCCGCCCCCGTATCGTAATCCCTTTAAGTAAACGCGGGATACGTAGAGATGAGTCCGGGTAGGGTAGTGGACTATCCTCTTGGCTTGCGGAGCCAGGGACCGGAGTTCAAATCTCCGTCCGGACGTTCCTTCACTCCTTTCAGTCGTTCAGTCACGACCGGACGTGCCTCACGCTCGCTATGCTCGCGTGAGACTCCGTCCGGACGCTACATTTTGCGCGAACTACACGGCGAGCGACCTCCGTGTCGTTCGCACGTGATGCTCGTGGGCCGCGAGGAGATTCGAGCAGCGAGCTGGTGGTGAGCGAGCGAACGAGAACTGTAGATTGTCGGCCGGACGTTTCCCGTAGTCGAAACCGACCGCGGTTCACGCACGCTCGATCCACAGCCGACTCGCACCGTCGAACTCGACGGACACGCCGGCGTACGAGAACGTCAGGCGGTGGTCCGCGCCCTCTATCGAGTCGAGAAAGGCGTCGAGCGCGTCGGGGTCGATCGCGTCGTACAGCGGCGGCAGCGACAGCGGGTCGACGTCGAGCGCGTCGCCGACGGCCGTGACGACCGTACGGCTCGGCGACTCGCCGTCGGGGATCTCGTACGATCGGGGGCCGCCGGAGGGAGATTCGTCTGTGGAGGCTGTTCGAGCGGCGCTGCCGTGCGTTCCATCCATACTGACACTCCGACGGTGGCCCGGATTCGCGTTGCCCCTACCTACGTAACGTGTTCAAATAGGGGTGACAACTTGGCGACAGCACCGTCGTCCGGTTTCTCCCTGACCCACCGCTCGGCCGCGGGTCGCACCGCTTTTCCCCGTCCGGACGAAACGCCGGGGTATGACCGACGCACGCGCGGAGTTTCTGGCCGGACAGCGCCCCGAGGACGTCGCCTTCTACGTCGCGGACGACGCCGTCGACGACCCCTCGACGCTCGAAGAGTACGGCGATCGGGTCGACGACGGGACGCTGATCGTCGTCGAAGGCGAGGCGGGCCGCAGCGCCTTTCAGGCCGCTACGGGCACCGACGCGATGGGCTTCGCCAAGCAGGCGATGGGGAACGACGGCGAGATCCACAAAGATCTCACTGGCGGCGCCTGTCCGGACGCCGACGGCGGGGGTGACGATGATGGCGACGCCGACGGCCACGACGCGCGGTTCGTGTTCGCGTTCGCGGAAGAACAGAACGAGGACGTCGGCGGCCTCTACGGCGAGGGGGACGTGATCCACGCGTACGCCCAGTGCGCCTGCGGCGCCGCGTACTCCCACAAGTGGCTCGCCGGCGAGCGGTAAGCTACTCGTCGTCGGCCGGAGAGGTCGCTTCTTCGTCCTCGTAGTCCTCCGGAACGACGTTCTCGAAGGCGTCGAGGATCACCTGTTTCGTCGTGGCACCCCGAGAAGTCCAGTGGTTGGCGTAGTCGAGCATGTCGTCGTAGATGTCGGGCTTGCAGCCCGCCGCCTTCGGGTGGCCGCCGCCGTTGACCTGGCCGGCGACCTCGTGGCACAGCTCGAAGCCGTCCGTGCCGCGGATTGACGCCGAGCCCGCGGGCTTGACGATCACCGAGGCGTCGGCGCCGGCCTCGCGCATCGCCTCGGCGACCTCGTTCTGCGAGCAGCGACCGTAGGTGACGCCGACGGTCCACGGGCCGATCTCTTCGTACTCGGCCCGTGCGACCGCCCGCTCGATCAGGTCTTCCTTCTCGACGCGCTGTTCCTCCAGAAACGCCAGCACGTCCTCCGGGAGATCGGCGCCGTGGTCGAGCACCGTCGCGACGTACTCCTCGGGATCCGACCAGTAGGAGTAGTCGGCCAGGTCGTCGCTGCGCGGGTCGTCGCGGATCCAGAGGTCGTGGTCGCGAGTCACGGCGGCCAGTTCCTCGAAGCGCCGCGGGAACTCGTGGTCGAGTTCGCGCAGCGCCACGTCGGCGGTACACTCCTCGTCGGACTCGCCGACGACCAGCTCGACGCCAGCGTCGCGCACCGCGGCGGCGACGTCGTCGTCCCACTGGTGGTGGTCGAACCAGCGTACCTCGCTGGCGCGCTCGGACAGCGCGGCGAGCTCCTCGTCGACGTACTCGAACTTGTCGGGACAGAGGTCGCAGACGAACGCGCGGATGCCGTCCTCGCCGTATTCGGCGACGTACTCCATCCCTTCTTCGAGGTCGTGGGGGCCGGCGGGCACGAGCGCGGTCTCGCCGTACACCTCGCGGAGCAGGGCGACGCAAGCTAGCCCGTCGGCGTCCGGGTCCGCGACGACCGCGACCTCGGCGCCCTCGAGTTCCTCGGCTGCTTCTTGCTCCTCTAAGTCCTCCTCGAACGAGTCGGGGACGAAAAAGCCCTCGCCGGGCAGCACGGACTTGCGCGGCGGGGCGAGCTCCTCGTCGTCGATGAGTTCGTCGTCCATGTAGGCCGGTGTGGCCCGCGGACGCAAGAAGCCGCCGGTTGGTCGCGCGACGCGGGCGCGGCGGCGCTCGGGGTGCAGTGTTCCGATCAGGCGAGCTGGCGCACCGACAGCACGGGCACCGGACACGAGCGCACGACGCGCTCGGCGACGCTACCGAGCAGGAAGCGGTGCTCGCCGTGGCGCCCGCGCGTTCCCGTCGCGACGACGTCGGCGTCCTGCTCGCGCGCGTAGTTCGAGATCTCGACGGCGGGCCGGCCCTCGCGCACGTCGGTGACGATCTCGCGGTCGGTCCGCTCGCGGACCGCGTCGAGGGCGTCCTGGCCTTTCTCTTCGAGCGCGTCGCGCAGTTCGTCGCGCAACTCCTCGGGCGACCCGCCGACTTCGCTCTCGTCGATCACGTACAGCGCGTGCACTTCGGCGTCGAACCGGGTTGCCAGGTCGAGCGCGACGTCGACCGCGCGCTCGACGCTCGCCGACCCGTCGGTGGCGACGACGACCGTATCGATCATAGGAAGTCGTTTCGCCGCGGTCGGCATTAAACCTCTGACGCCGTCCCGCTCGCGCGCGGCGTCGATCACCTGCTCGACACGGTGCCCGGTCCGTCAGCGAGGGGAGAGTTTTTGCCTCGCCGATCCACAGGGGTACGTATGAACGCGAACGAGCTAGACGCCGGCGGCGACCCGCTCTCGGTCGAGCGCGTGCTCGTCCCGGTCGACGGCAGCGACGAGTCGACCCGTGCCGTCGAGTACGCCGTCGCAATCGCCGACCGGTACGACGCCGCGGTGTCCGCGGTGTACGTCGTCGGCGAAGACGTCGTGCGCGGCCTCGAGAGCGGCGATCTCGACGAGGACGACGTGGCGGAGAACAACCAGGCGTACCTGGAGACGGTGTCCGAGATCGGTGCCGACGAGGGCGTCCCGATCGACACGACGATCGCCTTCGGCTTCTCGACCCGCCGGAAGACCCGCCATCCCGGCAGCGTCGTCCTCGACGTCGCCGAGGAGGTCGAGGCGGACTTCCTGGTAATCCCGCGCGAATCTCACACGGACGACGAGCCGGACGTGCTGGAGAAGGCCGCCGAGTACACGCTGCTGTACGCCAGCCAGCCCGTTCTATCGGTGTAGGCCGAAAACGGCGGTATTCCCCCGATCAGTCCAGTCGGAGCGACATCTCCAGCTCGAAGCTCTCGGTGCCACTGCGCTCGAACCCGACGTCCTCGTACAGCGCGACGGCCGCGCGGTTCCAGCGTTCGACGGTCAGCCAGACGTGCTCGACGTCCTGGCTGGCGCCGTAGCCGAGCAGCGCGCGGATCAGCCGCCCGCCGATGCCGGCGCGCTGGTACTCCTGGGTGACGAAGATCGCCAGCTCGTACGCCTCGGCGCCGTCGGGGACCAGCGTGGCGTGGCCGGCGACGGCGTCGTCGTGCCAGGCGATCACGTTGTGCCCCTCGTCGACGATCAGCTCCAGCCAGTCGCGGATCCGGTCCTCGGTCGACGGCGGGATCCCCTGGGCGCGGTCGGCCGGGTCGAACTCGTCGTACATCTCGACGAGCGCCTCTTCGTCACCGTCCTCGTAGGCTCGAACCTCGATCGCCCGGCCCTCGCGGTCCTCGAACTCGACGGGCGGCTCGGGGAAGCCGCTCGCGGGCTCGTCGGGGTAGATCCGATCGCTCATCGTACCAGCTTCACCGTGACCTGGGCGTTCAGGAGGACGAACTCGGTGATCGATCCGAGCTGGATCTTCCCCATCGGGCTCACTTCGCCGCCGCCGATCACGAGCTGATCGTAGCCGTCGGCCTCCGCGATCTGGACGAGCTTGCTCCCGGGGTCTCCCTCCAGGTGCCGGATCGTCGCGTCCACGCCCGCCTCGTCGAGGCGCTCCCGGGCCGTCGCCTCGATCTCGTCGGGATCACGCTCGACGCCGGGCTTCTCGAAGATGGCGATCGTCAGCTCGTCGTCCGTCTCCGCGGCCCGCGCGACCGTCTCGTCGAGGGCGCGCTGGGACTCGTCGCTCCCCCCGATCCCGAGCAGTACCTTCATCGGGTGGAGGTTTTCGTCCCCCCGTCAAAACAGTTGTGCCGGGTGCCGTCGCGATTACGGCCGCAGGATGCGCGGACTGGCGCCGCGAGGCGACTCGATCGCACGCTCGCCGAACACTCAAACGGCTGTTTGAGTCATCGGTACCGGGATGATACCGTTCGTCGTAGGTGGCGTCACGATGCCAGAGACGAACAAGCTCGCCGCGGCGGGACTCGTCGTCCTGTTCGCCGGCGCGCTGGCGGTCGCCGGCTTCGCGCTGGGGCCGCCGGGCGCCGACGACGGGACCGACGAGCCGGCCGACTGGCGAACCGAGGGTGCAACCGTCGAGACGTTCGATTCGGAAGCACAGTTCCGCGACTACCTCAGCAGCTCGCAGGCGCGGGGCGGTGCGGCGTTCGTCGGCGGGGTGACCGGCACCCCGGACGTCGCGCGGGAGGACGCCACGACGAGCGCCGACGACGCCGCGAGTTCGGACGGCGCCGCCGGCGGCGCGAGCGGCGGTGAGTCGGCGTCCGGCGGCGCCGACCGCCACGCCGACACCAACGTTCAGGTCGAGGGGATCGACGAGCCCGACGTGCTCAAGACCGACGGTCGGTCGGTGTTCTACGCCGGCAACCGGTACGGCCGCTACGTCGACACGCGCGTGATCGACACCGAGGAGCCCGCCGACCCCGAGGTCGTCGCGGGCGTCCCCGAGACCGGTCAGTTGCTGCTCGCGAACGACACGCTGGTCGTGCTGCAGGGCGACGAACTCCACGGCTTCGACGTCTCCGACCGCGAGAACCCCGAGCGGGAGTGGACGAAGCCGATCGACGGGCGGCTCGAAACGGCCCGGCTGAAGGGCGGCGAGCTCTACCTCGTCATCGCAGAGCACACCGACCGCGAGGATCCCTGTCCGGTCGAGCCGCTCGGGCGCGGGGACGGCGCTGACGGCGACGACGACTCGGCCGGTGCCACCGTCGAGTGCTCGGATATCCACTACTCGCCCGACGCCACCGGGGCCGACACGACCTACAGCGTCGTCCGGCTCGATCCGGCCGACGGCGAGGTCGAGGACGCGACGAGCTTCGTCGGCTCGGCGGGCCACACCGTCACCTACGTCTCCGCGAACGCGGTGTATCTGACCTACCCCGACTCGGCGTCGCGCGCGGAGATGCGAATGGAGTTCCTGCTCGGGCCCGGCAGCGACGTCCTCGACGAGCAGGCGGTCGATGATCTCGAACAGCTTCGGGAGTACGACCTCTCCGAGCGCGCCCGCCTGGTCGAGATCGAAGCGATCCTGAGCGAGTGGCGCGCCCGGCTCGACGAGGACGAGCGCGGGGACGCCCGGGAGGATCTCGAAGACGCCTTCGAGACCTACAGCGAGGAGCACCTGCGCGAGTTCCAGTCGACCGGGATCGTCCGCGTGGACACGAACGGCTCGCTCGACGTGAGCGCTACCGGGAAAGTTCCGGGGCGCCCGCTCGACCAGTTCTCGCTCTCCGAGCACGAGGGCCACCTCCGGATCGCGACGACCGTCGAGGCGCCCGCCGCCGACTCGGAGAACGACCTGTACGTGCTCGACGACGAGTTAGACGTCGTCGGCGAGGTCCAGGGGATGGGCGTCGACCAGCGCATCTACTCGGTGCGCTACGTCGGCGACGAGGCCTACCTGGTGACCTATCGGCAGATCGACCCGTTCTACACCGTCGACCTCTCGGAGCCCGAAGACCCCGAGATCGTGGGCGAACTGAAGCTGCCGGGCTTCTCGACGTACCTCCACCCGCTCTCGGAGGACCGCGTGCTCGGCATCGGTCAGGAGGACGGCGACGTGAAGGCCGTCACGTTCGACATCTCCGACCGCGCGAACCCGGCCGTCGAGGACGAGGCGATCCTCGACGCGCGCTGGTCGGCGATCTCGGAGTCCCACCACGCCTTCCTGCTCGACGAGCGCCACGGCGTGTTCTTCCTCCCGACCGATCGGGGCGGCTACGTCTACGACTACGAGGATGGCTTGACGCGCGAGACGGTCGTCGAGACCGACGGCCCGGCCGTTCGGGCGACGTACCTCGACGACTACCTCTACGTGTTCGGCCAGCAGGAACTCGTCGTCGTCGACGAGACGACCTGGGAGGAGGAACGGCGCGTCGACCTGTAGCGCGCTCCTCGACTACGCTCGGCCCGGGCGTCCTCGCTCGTTCGCGTCTCGAATCCGGCGATCGAGCCCCACCAGTCCGCCGAGGACGCCGCCGACGAGTGCGACGGTCTCCGGGCCGACGCTGAACGCGAGCGGTCCGACGCCCCCGTCGATCGTTCCGACGCCGATCGCCAGCGCGAGGAAGGCGACCGGGACGGCGACGAGCCCGGCCGCGAGGGCGGCGACGCCGACGTCGACCGCGCGCCGCAGAGCCGACGCCGACCGGTACTGCGCGCTCCCGACGGCGTCGTACCCGGTGAACGCCGTCAGCGTCGCGAGCACCGCGGCGACGTACGCGGCCGTCGTCGCGGCGTCGTAGGCGTCCGGCGCGCCCAGTCGGTCGATCACCGTCCCCTCGACGATCCCGACGAGGATCGCTCCGACGATCAGTGCGGCGGCGATCGCCGCGAGTTTCTTCCAGCCCATTGGCGGAGGTTCCAACTCTAACCACCTAAATGTCGGTGCGTCGCGAGTGCGGTGTCGGGACGCACTGCAAGTCCAGTGCCCCACCTCCCCACGACAACGCTTTTAGGGGGTGCACGGCAACGTCTCGCCATGTCCGACGAGTCGCCGAATCCCTCTGCCGACCGAGACGATCTTTCTGCCGACCGCTCCGACGATCCGGACGAACCTGTCACGACGACCGAACCGGCAGCTCGGTCCGACGACCGGGACGACGCCCCGTCCGACGCCGACGACGCCGCGGCGGCCCAGCCCTCCGTCCCGGACCCCGACGCGGCCTCGGGCGGCGACGACGCGCCCGACGTGCCGCCGGACGTCCAGAAGTACGCTCGATTCAAGAAGATGGACGGCGCCCAGTACGATCGAGTCAACGAGTTCCTGCGCGAGCGGACGTACGTCACCGCCCGCGAGTGGGCGATCGCTCGCCTGTGCGCGGACTTCCGGACCGAGACGGGCGTCGAGATGACGAAGATCGGCGAGAACTTGCCCGAGCTCGTCCCGTTCATGACCGACACGTACACGCCCCAGGCGGTCAATCAGGCCCGCTCGTCGTTCGAGGAGAAGGTCCGGAAAGCGGGCGCGACCTTCCTCTACGGCGCGATGTGCGACTTCTTCACCGCCGAGGAACTGGACGACGTGATGTACGAGGCGACCGAGGTCGCGAAGTTCCTGCTGGAGGTCGAGGGCGTCGATCTCACCGTCGAGGAGGAACTGGACGCCGAAGACCGGATCTCGGCGGTGATGCGGGACGTCCGCGAGTCCAGCGCCGAGCTGCGCCACGATCACTCGGAGTGTCCCGAGTGCGGGCACGATCTGACTACGGACGACTGAGCCGCCGGCCCCGATCCCCGCCCCGGTCAGCGCACCAGGTAGTACGGATCCTCCTCGATCTTGGGCTTCAGCGCGTCGAGCAGCTCGTCGGCGCGCACCGAGATCACCGTGAGCCCGTTGAGATCGAACAGGTCGAGGACGCCCGCTTCCATCAGGTCGCGCTGGACGCCGACGCGGTTCCAGTAGTAGACGTACTTGTTCTTGCTGTAGTTGCGCTGGACGACGTCCTCGCGCTCGCCGTCCGCGTACTCGACGGTGCCCTCGACCTCGGTCGTCCGCGCGTAGGGGACGTCCAGCACGCGCTCGACGTAGTGGAGCTGGGTCGAGACGAGCCACGGCGTCCCGACGTTCAGGATACGGACGCCGTCGTCGTGGAGCTTGCCGAAGCAGCCGTCGGGCGCGAACGTATCGCGGTGGGTCCGGTCCTCGAAGCGGTAGTCCCCCCGGACCAGGATCGAGTGTAGCGGATCGCGCGTCCGGTAGTCGGCGTCCTCGAAGAACAGGCTCGCGAAGGCGCCGACGGCCGGCTCGGTCTCCTGGCGGTGGAAGCGGCCCGTCTCGCGGAACGACTGGGTGTAGCCCGGCGTCAGGATCGACTCGAACTCGGCGTCGAGCCGATCGAGCAGGAACTCGTAGGGGTTGCCATCGAACGCCGAGCTCACGTCGCTCAGGCCGGCGTGGACGAAGGCGGCGTCCTCGTCGTACTCGGCGAGGATCGACTCGAACAGGTCGGGGGAGGCGGGGCCGGTCGGCTCGTCGCGCTGCTTGCGGACGTAGTGCGTCGCGCTACGCCAGAGCGTCTCCGGCAGGTGGGCGACCATCACCACGAGACTCCCCTCGACGCCGGTTAGTTATGACTGGATTATACGAGATACAGGAGAAAACCCCGGCTTTAGCCGTGGGATGAATCCGTCACTGCTGAATCAAACCACGCTACTGTGGCAGGCCGACATCCCGGCGTTTAAGAAATACCAGTGCTACATATAAGATATGGAGGTACGGCGTACCGTCCCCGTTGCGCTCGACGTGGACAGTGATGATGCCGTACTCCTCGAAGACACCGTTGACACGTTCCTCTGGTCGGCTCAGTACGTCGTAGACCACGCTTTCAAAGGCGAATACGTCACCACCAGCAAAACCACGCTGGACGACGAAACCTACGGCGAGGTGCGCGGGCAAACAAACGGATTCAACGGCGGACTCGTCCAAGCAGCGAGGAACAAAGCAGCGGAAGCCTGCAAAAGCGCTGTCGCCCGCTGGAAGAAAGGGAAGAAAGCCAGCAAACCAACGTTCACCAGTCCACACGTCGTCTACGACAACCGTACCGCCACGTTCCACGATACCTACGTATCTCTCGCCACCACGGACGGTCGAATCGAAGCTGACTACGTGCTACCCGACGAGGACAGTGACACACCGCACTCCGAATACCTGTTTTCAGACGAGTACGAAACGACGGGTGCGGAACTGCACTACCATGACGGTGACTGGGGGCTTCACATCCATTGCAAGAAAGAAGTGGAGTCTGACACGTCGGAACAGGCAACACCCGAGAACGGAACGGTTCTCGGGGTTGACCTCGGCGTGAACAACCTCGCCGTCACCAGCACGGGCACGTTCTGGACGGGCGACGAGTTCGACCACTGGCGATGCGAGTACGAAAAACGCCGTGGCTCACTCCAACAATGCGGAACGCGCTGGGCACACGAGAACATCCAGTCCGTCGGTCGGAAAGAAAAAGGACGGTTCAAGTTGATGTTGCACCGAATCGCCAACGAACTCGTCGCAGAAGCCCGTGAGAACGAGTGTGCGATCATCGCGTTCGAGGAATTGACCGACATTCGTGAGCGGACTGGAGCGTCGTGGGGGCACAAGTGGGCGTTCGACCGTCTCTACGAATACGTCGAATACAAGGCAGAGGAATGCGGGATCGATGTGGAGCAGGTTGCCCCCGAGAACACTTCACGGCGATGCTCGCACTGCGGATTCACCCATCCAAATAACCGTGACGGTGAGGACTTCGAGTGTCTGAAGTGTGAGTACGAGAATCACGCGGACTACAACGCCGCGAAGAACATCGGTCTACGGTATCTCCGTCGCAACCAAACTGGGGGCGACGGAGGCGCACCCTTGGGCGTGCGCTTGAACAGCGGGACGTTGACCGTGAACGGAGGCTATTCTCCTGCCTCAACTGAGGCCAGAACGGGAGTCCACGCTGAATCCCACGACTTTAGTCGTGGGTAGCTCAATCGCGGACGTTCCGCCCGACGGCGTCGCCGAACTCCCCATCTCGATACACGACCTCGCCCCGGACGAGCGTGAGTTCCGGGAACACGCCCCGCCGGCCCTCGAACGGCGTCCACCCGCACTTCGAGTTCAGATCCTCGCCGCGGATCTCCCGGCTCGCTTCGGGATCGAACAGCACGAGGTCGGCGTCGCGACCCTCCTCGATCCGGCCCTTGCTCGGCAGGTCGAAGATCGCGGCGGGATTGGCGGCGATCAGGTCTCGGACGCGCTCGTAGGAGAGGGTCCCCTGTCGGGCTTCCTCCAGCAGCAGCGGCAGCATCGTCTCGACGCCGGGGACGCCGCTGGGCGCGTCCCAGAGCCCCGCTTCCTTCTCCTCGCGGGTATGGGGCGCGTGGTCGGTCGCGATCACGTCGACCGTCCCGTCGGCAACGCGCTCGTAGACGGCCTCGCGGCGCGCTTCCGAGCGCAGCGGCGGGTTCATCCGGCCGTACGTGCCCAGCTCGTCGGCGTCGTCGCGCGAGAGAAAGAGGTGGTGGGGCGTCACCTCGCAGGTCGCGCCGCCGGCGCTCGCGGCGTCGATCCCCTCGGGCGTGCTGGTGTGGGCGATGTGGATCGCCGCGTCGCTCTGGCTGCCGACGTCGACCGCGCGCTCGACCGCGGCTTCCTCGGCTTCGGCGGCCCGGAACGCGCTCCAGAGATCCGCGTCGGCGTCGCGCCCCGCGCCGCCGGCGTCCTCGTCCCGCGCGGACTGATCGAACAGGTCGGCGTCCTCCGCGTGGACGGTGACGGTCACGTCGTCCTCGGCCGCTCGCGCGACGGCGTCGCCGAACAGGTCGGCGTCGATCCCCATGTCGCCGGTCGAGTCCGCGAGGAATACCTCGCCGAGCGCGAACAGCGGCCGGTCGAACAGCTCCTCGGGGTTCCAACTCTCTGTGACGCCGCCGTTGAGCCCGTAGTCGACGTACGACGCTTCGGCGAGGTCGGCCTTCTCGTTGAACCCCGCGCCGTCGACCGTCGCCGGGTCGGTGTTGGGCTGGTCGACGACGGTCGTCACGCCGCCCGCGGCTGCGCTCTTCGAGCCGGTCTCCCAGGTCTCCTTGTGCGAGTAGCCCGGCTGGCGGAAGTGGACGTGCACGTCGATCGCGCCCGGAAAGAGGCGCTTGCCCGCGGCGTCGACGTCCGGCTCGCCCGACAGCGAGGACTCGACGGCGTCGATCTCCCCGTCGGCGATCCGGACGTCGCGCTCGCGGCCGTCCGGCAGCGTGGCGTTGGCGATGAGCATACTCGCCCTCGTCGGGGCGCGCCCCTAAACGTCCCGGAAGCGCGCGGTTACGAGATCCGATCGACCGTCACCTCTCGATCCCCGACGACGGCGTCTTCGATGGCTCTGGCGACCGTCTCCGAATCGTCCGGTCCGCCCGCACTCGCGACAGATCCCACCGTCTCGGGGTCGAACGGGACGCCCAGCGCGCCGTAGACGGGCGCCAGCACGTCGGCGATCTCGCGGCGGTCGTCGACCACCACGACGGACGCGACGAGCGCGGCGTCCTGCTTGACGCGCTGGGCGACGCCGGCGATCTTTCGCCCCTCGACCTGCAGCGAGTGCGTTCCCGGACAGAAGGCGTTCGGCGGCTCGCCCGGTTCGGCGTCGACGTCGAAACTCATCAGCGCGGCGCGGAGCCGGTCGACCGCCTCGTCGTAGCGCTCGTCGAGCCCGCGCCGCATGTCGTCGATCGGTCGGGCGTGTGCGACCGCGAGCGTGGTGCCGGTGTAGGCCACCGCCCGCCCGCCGACGCCGCGCTCGATCGGCCCGAAGCCGCGCTCGCGGGCGGCCCGCCGCGCCCGATCGTACCCCTCCGCGTTGGCGTCCCGACGCCCGAACGCGATCTGTCGGTGGGGCCGCCAGACGCGAAGCCCGGGCTCGCCTGTTGGCCCCGTCCGCTCCAGCAGCTCGGCGGTCGCTTCAGTGTCGGCCTCGGGCGTCGCGGCCCGCCCGCGGAGCACGCGCATGCTCGGGACTAAGAGCCGCCGGCCCTAAGAACGCCCGATGGCCGTCACGCTGCCCGCGGAGGTGCTCTCGCGGTACCGCCGCCTCTCGCTGTACAACTCGCCGTTCGACGCCCACGACCGGGGCTGCGCGATCGACCTGTACCCGCCCGCTGACGAGACCGTGGCGCCCAGCCCGGTCGCCGGCGAGGTGGTCGACACTCGGACCGTTCGGGCGCCGCCGAAACCGTACGCCGCCGAGCACGACCATCTGATCGTGGTCGATCAGGGCGACCGCATCGCCCGAATTCTTCATGTCGATCCCGCCGTCGAACCGGGCGAGCGCGTCGCGGTGGGCGACCCGCTGGGCGAGCTGGTTCGGGCCGGCTTCTTCGCGCCCTGGGTTCCGAATCACATCCATCTGGGCTTTCGTCCGGCCGACGCCGACCCCTACCGGGCGGCGGGCTCGCTGCGCGTCGAGCCGGCCGTCGACGTCGAACCGCTGGCGTGGGACGGCGCCGGCCGCGTCGTCGATCGCGGCGAGACGTTCGTCGTCCTCGACGAACCGGCGCATCCCGCTCCCGGCCAACGCTTCGTCGGAATGGCGGCCGGAGGAATCGACGGCGACGATCCGGGCGTGCTCGACGGCGGCTTCCCGCACTACGAGGGCGGCGGCCTGCTGTCGGCGGACGCCGGAGCGGCGCGGAGCGAGGCCGACGCCGGAATGGCATCGAGCGCGGCCGACGCTGGATCGACCGCGGCGTCCGGGAGCGATCGGGCCGTGACGCTGGCCGGCAGCTCTATTGGCGTTGCAGCGGGCCGCCACGTCGCCTGGGACGACGTGACCGTGCTGGCCAACGGCGAGCCGATCACCGGCATCGCCCTCTTCGCCGCCCGCGACGAGTTCGGTGCGAAACTGATCTGCCCGGACGCGTCGTTCGATCTCGGGGAGCGGGTGCGCGTCGGCGTCGAACCGGCCGAGAACGGTTGATCGAACCGGCGCCGATCGCTCGATCGGAGCGCTCATTCCTCGCGGTGGGCTGCTTTCAGGCGCTGGTAGGTCTCGTCGTCGCGCACGGCTTCGAGGTGCTCCTCGAACGCGAGCGCGATCTCACGCTTCTCGGGGTCGGCCCACTCCTCGGGGTCGCGCTCGACGCGCTCGCCGTCCCGTTCGACGTACTTCTGGCCGCCGGGGTACTTCGCGTACCGCATCGCCCGCGTGTACCCCATCTGCAGGTACTTGCGGGCCATGTCCATCCCCGGGAACTCCTCGCGGTCGCGGTACTCGCGGTAGCGATCGCGGATGTCTCGGGCGGATGCCTCGGCCTCCGAGAGCGTCTTGATCGTCCAGAGGGGCAGAAGTTCATCCTTGTAGGGCTGGATCTTGAATGCGCCCTGCTCGCCCCGGCCGATCTCGTAGCGCTCGGGGTGCTCCCGGAAGTCCGTGTCGTACTCGGGATCGTCGTTCATATCGCCTCCATCTGTGTGCTTTCGCACTCTCCGTCGACGTTCGGGGCGCTCACGCGAACCTTACGTCCTCGCGGTCGACGACCTCTCCAAACAGCCACTCGGCGTGCTCTAGGGCGTACTCCCTGTGGTCGTCCTCGATGGCGCCGATGGCGTCTTCGACGAGCAGCGGCCGGTAGTCCCGCAGCCCGGCGCTCCCGCCAGTGTGAAGCACGCAGACGTTCGCCAGCGTGCCACAGAGCACCAGATCGTTGACGCCGTGCGCGCTGAGCCAGCCGTCGAGCTGCGTCTCGTGGAACGCGTCGTACGTGTGCTTCTCGACGATCAGGTCCTCCTCGCGGACGTCCAGCTCGTCGACGATCTCGGTCTCCCACGTCCCCTCGACGACGTGCTCGCCCCAGCGCTCGAACTCGTCGTAGTAGTGGTTCCCCTCGAACTGCTCGGGCGGGTGGACGTCGCGGGTGTAGACGACCCGCGCGCCGGCCTCGCGCGCTCGATCGACCAGTTCGGCGATCGGGTCGATCGCGGCCTCGCTCCCCGGAGCGTAGAGGCTGCCCTCCGGGTGGACGAACCCGTTTTGCATGTCCACCACGACGACCGCGGTGGCGTCGGGATCGAGTTCCATACCCGATGGTAACGACCCGCAGGGCAAAAATCTCGCGGGAACTGGCCCCGTGAACGCGGGCGATCCAGCCGCCTCGCTACCTGTCGCCCGACGCCTCGCTGCCCGGCGACATCGTTCCGACGGGTCCCGCCGGAAAGGATGCCCGTGGAGTTTATGGTACAGCAGCCGAAAGCCGGTGGTATGTCCGACATACTCGCCGAGAACCTCTCGGGGAAGGCCGTCATGGGGAGCGACGGAACCGAGCTCGGAATGCTGTACAACATCACCATGGATCTCAAGAGCGGCGAGCTCGACCAGGTCCTGATCGAACCGAACGAGGAGACCGCGGGTCGCAAGGTGAACCTCGACACCGACGAAGCGGGCCGATACAGGGTCCCCGTGCAGGCCGTGCAGGCGGTCAAGGATTACATCGTCGTCAGCCGCTAAATGTACGTTCTCGACTCCTCGGCGTTCATCAACGAGTATCACACGACGGAGGACACCGCCTCGATCCCGCTGGTTCGGGAGGAGCTCGAAGACGAGAGCGCCTACCGGTACGACGCGATGGAGGGCTCGGGGATGCACGTCCACATCCCCGGCGAGGAGACCGTCGAGACCGTCGAGCGCGCCGCCCGCGAGAGCGGCGACTTCGACGAGCTTTCGAGCACTGACGTCAGGCTGATCGCCGCGACGTTCGAACTCGACGGCACGCTCGTCACCGACGACTACGCGATGCAGAACGTCGCCGACAAGCTCAACGTCGCAGTCGAGGTGATCGCCCGCGAGGGGATCGACGAGCAGCGCGACTGGCGGTTCCAGTGTCAGGGCTGCGGCCGCGAGTTCGACGAGAAGAAGGATCGCTGTCCGATCTGCGGCAGTTCGTTATCCCGAAAGAACCCCTCGAACGCTTAATCCTCCTCCAGCGCCTCGCGCAGCAGCTGGCGGATGACCTCCTGCTCGGTCAGGTTGTACTCCCGGGCGAGCGCCTCGACCCGGTCGCCGACGTCGTCGTCGCAGACGACGGAGTACCGGCGGGGCATCGGCCTTCGGTTCGTAGTCTCGCGGGAAAAAGGTCAGTCAGACGGCCGTCATACGTCCTGCATTGACGTAACGCCGTCGCGACGCCCTCGTCCGTGCAGGGGTGCTCCGGTTCCGGCTTCCCGCGCGGTCGATTGCGAACCGTGTAGCTCGAATGCCACACTTTTTGTGCGACTGTCACGTTCACTCATCCATGCGCCAGTTCCTCGCCGTCGGCGCGGCGCTGCTGTTCGTGCTGTCGGGGATCGCGGGCCCCGCCGCGGCGGCGCCGGCATCGGGCGTCCAGTCTCCGGGTGAGGACATACAGTCCGCCCCCGGGACTGCGGAGCCGGCCGCCGACGCCGCGGCGTCGCAGTCGGCGTCCCTTCAGCAGTCTTCCCCGATCGGCGACTGCGCCGTCGCCCCGCCCGGCGACCGCGCCGACCCCGAGGAGGACGTCCTCGGCTGGTCCGAGGGGTACTGGTACAACGAGTCGATCGCCGTCAACGACTCCGACGGGCTCAACGGGAGCGAGCTCGACGCCCTCGTCTCGCGCACCCAGGCCCGCGTTGAGGCGATCCGCTGTCTGGAGTTCGAGGAAGACGTCGAGGTCGAGATCAGAACAAGGTCGGAGTTCCGGAACTCCTCGGCGTTCGGCAACCTCACCGAGAGCCAGCGCCAGTTCGAGAACGTCACCTACGAGGCGCTGATGCTCGTCGGCGCCGACGAGGACGCCGTCGAAGTGCAGCAGGAGAACCTCGGCGCCGGCGTCGGCGGCTACTACGACCCGGTGACAGATCGCCTCGTCGTAGTCACCGACGACCCCGAAGCCGTCCGCTTCTCCGAGCCCGTCCTCGCCCACGAGCTCGTCCACGCGGTTCAGGACCAACAGTTCAACCTCACGCGCTACGACGCCCGGACGATCGACGATTCTAACGCCGAGAACGGGCTGATCGAGGGCGACGCCCGCTACGTCGAGTCGATCTACCGCGACGCCTGCGAGGGTAACTGGTCGGGCACCTGTCAAACCGAGGAGGGTGAAGGACCTTCCGCCGGCGACCTCGCGAACCTCCCGCTGTACCTGCTTTCCTTCCAGCCCTACAGCGACGGGCCGGCGTTCGTCGAACACCTCCGCGAGGGCGGCAACTGGAGCGCCGTCGACCGGGCCTACGACCGGGCGCCGAACACGAGCCAGGAGGTGATGTACCCCGCGCGATACCCGAACGAGTCCACGCAGAACGTCTCCGCGCCCGACCGGACCGCCGACCGATGGGAGCAACTGTCCGTTCCCGGGCGCCCGGACTACGGGATCGCAGGCGAGCCCGCGCTGTTCGTGATGTTCGCGGCGCCGACGTTCGACGGCGACGGTGACCGCGACGCGCCCTTCATCGAGCGCCGCGAGTTCCTCGCGGGCGGCCAGGATGCGCTGGATCCCTACGACTACTCGGCGGACGTCACGGACGGCTGGAACGGCGACCGGCTCACCCCCTACCGGAACGACGACAACGAGACGGGCTACGTCTGGCAGCTCGCCTGGGAGTCCCGGGGCGACGCCGAGTCGTTCGCGAGCGGGTACGGCGCCCTGCTGCGCCACTACGGCGGCGATCCGGTCGACGGCCGTGCGGACACGTACGAGCTGTCCGGGAAGTTCGAGGGCGCGTACTCCGTCCAGCTCAACGACTCGACCGTCCGAATCGTCCACGCGCCGACCGTCGAGGAGCTCCAGCAGCTCCATCCCGACGCGGCGCCAGAGGGCGAGTCGAACGTGACTGACGCCGACCCCGATACCGACACCGATCGGCAGGACGCCATCCCCGGCTTCGGCGCCGCGGCGGCCGCGGCGGCGCTGGTCGGCGCGGCGCTGCTCGCGGCGCGGCGCGCCGTTCGGGACTAATTCGCCGCCGATCGACGCCGCGGACCGGCCGTTTTATCACGTCGCTCCCGTACCGTCGAGCCATGCACGGACGGGCCGGGGCGCTGCTCGCGGTGCTCGCGATCGCGTTGCTGGCAGGATGTTCCGGCCTGCCGACGGCGCCGGGGGCCGACGGCACCCCCGGAGAGAAGGATGCGAACACCCGCGAGCTGACCGACGACGAGCTCGGGCTGGTCGACGGCTACCGCTGGAACGAGTCGATCGCGGTCGACGGCTCCGACGGGCTCTCCGAAGCCGAGCTCGACGCCGTCGTCGCGCGGGCGATGGCCCGGATCGAGCGCGATCGCGGGCTGGACTTCGAGCGCACGGTGCCGGTCGAGGTCGTCTCGCGCGAGGAGTACCGCGAGTCGTCGAGCGGCCTCTTCGGCTCGTACGACGCGGTCGATACGGTCGCCTGGCGCGCCTCCTTCGTCGTCGGCGACGAGGGCAACGTCACCGAGGCGTTCGACGAGCTCTACGGCTCGTCGGTGGCCGGCTACTACACCTCGGCCGGCGGCGGCAAGATCGTGATCGTCAGCGACGAGCCCGACGCGGTCCGGATCGACCGGTCGACGCTCGTCCACGAGCTCGTCCACGCGCTGCAGGACCAGCGCTTCGGCATCGCCCGGGCGACCGACACGCGCGACGAGCGTCTCGCCTGGAACGGGTTGATCGAGGGGGAAGCGAACTACCTGATGCAGCGCTACGACGCCGACTGCGGCGCGGCGTTCGAGTGCGTCGACGTCCCGACCGACAGCCGAGGTCCCGCCTCGGAGTCGCTGAACATGGGGCTGTACCTGACGACGTTCCTGCCGTACAGCGACGGGCCGGCGTTCGTCGACGACCTCCACGAACGAGGCGGCTGGGACGCCGTCGACCGGGCGTACGAGGACCCGCCGACGAGCACCGCCCAGATCATCCACCCCGAGCGCTACCCCGACGACCCGCCGCGCGATGTCAGCGTTCCCGACCGCAGCGACGGCGAGTGGGTGCGGTTCGGCGAGGACGGGAACGGCGGAAGCGGCGAAGACGGGAACGGCGAGAACGACGCCCGCACCGAGCGCCTCGGCGAAGCGTCGCTGTTCGCCGGGCTCTGGCACAACGGCGTGATCCGCTACCAGTACCCCTTTGCGGCGTCCGGCGAGCACACGATCTACCGGTACGACCACCCGATCACGGACGGCTGGGCGGGCGACGCGCTGGTGCCCTACCGCGACGGCGACGGCCGGACTGGCTACGTGCTCCGGACGGCCTGGACGAACGCCTCGGAGGCGACGGCGTTCCGCGGCGGCTACGGGCAGTTGCTGGATTCGCAGAACGCGACCGAGGTTTCGGACGGCGTCTACTGGATCCACGGGAGCGCCTCTTTCACCGGCGCGTACCGCGTGACCCGGACCGACGACGTCGTGACGATCGTCCACGCGCCGACGGTCGACGCGCTCGACGGCGTTCACGCCGCGCCGGTCGCGGCAGCCGAAACGGCCGCTCGCGATTCGGCAGGCGCGTCGCCCGTCGAGTCGGACGCCGTTGGCGCCGCGGCGCCGGCGAACGGATAGCTTTTCCTCCGGCCTCGCGCAACCCTCCTGCATGAGCGGCCCATTCGACACGGTGTCCGACGAGGCGATCAGGGAGGGCACCGCGACCGACGCGTACTTCCGGCGGACCGAGCGGACGCTCGAACACGCCGACAAGAATCCCCGCGTCGTCGCGGAGGTGACCGTCGACCAGTTTCCCACGGGGGAGTTCGACGTCCTCGCGGGCGTGAAAGACGTCGCCCACCTGCTGGAAAACCGGGACGTCGACGTCGACGCGATCCCGGAGGGCCGGCTGTTCGACGGCGGACCGGTGATGCGCATCGAGGGACCGTACCTGGAGTTCGCGCGCTTCGAGACGTCGCTGCTCGGATTCCTCTCGCAGGCCAGCGCGTTCGCGACGCGCGCGCTGGAGGCCCGTCGGGCCGCCCCGGACTCGCAGGTGCTCTCCTTCGGCGCGCGTCACGTCCACCCCGCGATCACGCCGCTGGTCGAGCGCGCCGGCCTTCTGGCGGGGATGGACGGGTTCTCCCACGTCGCCGCCGGCGAGGTGCTGGGCCGCGAGGCCGGCGGGACGATGCCCCACGCGCTGATGCTGATCTTCGGAAAGGGCGAGCAGGAAGCCGCATGGAAAGCGTTCGACGACGCCGTTGGTCCCGACGTGCCCCGCGTCGCCCTCTGCGACACGTTCACCGACGAGGTCGACGAGACGCTGCGGGCGGCGGCCGCGCTCGGCGACGATCTCGACAGCGTGCGCATCGACACGACGGGCTCGCGCCGCGGCGATTTCCGACACATCGTCCGGGAAGTGCGCTGGGAACTCGACGCGGTCGGCCGGGAGGACGTCGGCATCTTCGTCAGCGGCGGCATCACGCCCGAGGCCGTGCGGACCCTGCGCGACGTCGTCGACGGGTTCGGCGTCGGCAGCTACGTGACGAACGCCGATCCGATGGACTTCGCGCTCGATATCGTCGAGATCGAGGGCGAGGCGATCTCCAAGCGCGGGAAGCTCTCGGGCGTCAAGGAAGTGTACCGGACGGCCGATGGCGGCCACCACGTCGGACTGACCGACGCGGAGGCGCCCGCGGACGCCGAAGCGCTGTTCGAGCCGCTCGTGCGCGACGGCGAGATCGTCCGCGAGTTCGACATCGACGCGGCGGCCGCGCGGCTCCGGGAGGACGCGGAAGCCGTCGACCGCGAGTAAGGTCCGCCTAACCGCTCTCTTAGAGCTTCAGCTGCTCGACGCTGCCTTCGGGTTCGCGCTCGCGGAACGTCTGGCCCTCGAACAGCGTGACCATGACGTCCTCGCGCTCCCAGGCCGTCGGCGGCAGCCCGGCTTTCCGGCACGTGCGCCCCAGATACTCCTCGGCGGTCCAGTTGTTCTCGACGGGCACCGTCGGGTAGAGCCACCCCGTCTCGCTGCCGGCGTCGACGACGACGCCGTGGCGGCCGAGCTCGAGGTCCTCGATCGGATCGTCCGTCAGAATGAGATTGGTCACCGCGCAGACCGACACCGTGATGTTCGACAGTTCGGCGGGTCGTACCTCCGACCCGCAGGAGTCGTCGCTGGCCGCGCGGATCGCGGCGTCGACGATGACGTGGCCGAGCTGGTCGCCGCCCTGGTGAGCACCGGCACAGCCTCGCAGGCTTCCCCGGCCCCGCGTCGACTGCAGGCGCACGTAGGCGCCGGTTCGCGCGTAGAACGCCTCGCGCATGCTGCCGGGTTGTTCGCGGGATCCGTTCTGGACGTACGATTCGACGGCTTCCCGAGCCAGCTCCACCGCCCTCGCACCGTCCTCGTAGGAGAGTGTGACGCTCTGAGCCTCGGACATATACACGTACCACGTCGCTCAGCACCTTCAAGCCTTTCCTTCGGTTTGTGTAACCCTACCATACTGGTATGGCGACGACTACCGCTTCAGTAGCCGTCGGTTTACGCGGGAAATCCAGCCGGGAGAGCGGAGCATGCCCGAACGGTCGGACGACGTCGAGGCCGTCCGGAACCGATCCGTCACCTACTTGCCGGGCGACTCCTAAGCCGCCGCCAATGGAGTTTCTGGAGCGCCGACGGACGCTCGTCGAGGATCGGCTCGAAGCCGTGATCGACGGCGTCGAGCCGTCGGAGCTGGGCGAGGAGGTCGGTCACGTCGCGCTCTCGGGGGGCAAGCGCGTCCGGCCGCTCGTGACGCTGCTCGCGTGCGAGGCCGCCGGCGGCGACGCGGAGGCCGCCGTGGACTTCGGCGTCGGCGTCGAGCTGGTCCACAATGCGTCGCTGGTCGTCGACGACGTGATCGACCAGTCGGAGGTGCGCCGCGGCGTCGAGAGCGCCTGGACGGCCTTTGGCTACGGGCCCGCGATCGTCGCCAGCGACGGCCTGCTCGGCGAGGCGTTCGAACTGTTCTCGGGCGAACCCCGCGCGATGCAGGCCGCCACCGAGTCGATGATCGAACTCGGCGAGGGCGAGGCGACCGAGCTCGTCGCGATTCCCTCGAACGAGGAGGAGTACATGGAGCTCGCGCGGCGCAAGACCGGCGCGCTGTTCCGCGCCGCGGCCGAGCTCGGCGCGATCGCTGCCGACGCCGACCCCTTCACGGTCGAGGCGTTCGGCGAGTACGCCGAGCGCGTCGGCGTCGCCTTCCAGATCCGCGACGACGTCCTCGACGCCACCGCGGACGCCGGCGACCTGGGCAAGCCGACCGGGCAGGACGCCGAGATGGGGCGCCCATCCGTGGTGGAGGTGACCGAACTCACCACGGAGGAAGCCAACGCCAGGGCCCGCGAGGAGGCTGACCGGGCGCTGAGCGCGCTCGATCGAACCGACGCCGCCGACACCGAGGCCGGCGAGTACCTGCGGGATCTGGCCGAGTTCGTGGTCGTTCGGGAGCGGTGAGCGGAGCGAACCGTGAACGCAGTCTGCGAGCGGTAGGTCTGGAAAATTCGTTTTACCGGAGCGCGGCCGCGGCCAGCTTCAGCTCCTGCCAGCCGCCCGAGATGAGCGCGCGCGGAAATCGACGCCGCGCCCCCGCCAGCGCGTCGGCGAGCGCGGCATCGGCATCTTCGAACACGCCCGCCCCGTGGCCGAACAGCACGCGCTCGACGTCGATCCCCGCGAGCTCCTCCCCGGGCGGTCGAAGGCGAATCAGCAAGTAGAGTCCGATCCGCTCGCCGCCGACCGTCGGCCGGACCGACGCCGCCATCGAGTCGGGAACGTACAGCGTTCCGTCCGACTCGCGGTAGAGAAACGCCTCGGTCCAGCCGGGGAAGGGGTCGTACTCGATCGCGCGAAAGCCCGAGTTTCCGAGCGCGCCCTCGAACCGCTCGATCGGCGCGTCGGTGCGGTCCGCGCCGCGGTCGATCCACGCCGGAACGTGCACGGGAACGTCGTGTCGGCGTGCGAACGCCGCGGCGTCGCGGGCGTGGTAGTCCGACAGCACCGCGACGCCGGCGACCGGTCCCAGATCCGCGATCAGCTCGTCGACGCCCGGTGCGTCGATCGGATCCAGCAGCCAGACGCCGTCGTCGCCCCGGACCGCGTGGCTCGCCCGTTGTCCCTCCTCGTCGGGGTAGGCGATCCAGACCACGCCATCGACCCACCGGTCGATCGCCTCGAAGCCGTCGGACTCGTCGCGATCGTAGATCGGCATAGATCGCGCGACTCGGCGGCGGAGAGAAAACGTTTCGATACGTGAACAGGTCGCCGGCGCTACGACGTCGGTTCGGCGTCCCGCGGGAACCGGGCCTCGGCGATGGCGAACGTGAGCGTGCTGGCGATGCCCAGCAGCGTCCCGCCGGTCAGCGCCGCGGCGAGGAATGACAGATCGACGATGCCGAGCACGTACGCGCCGACGGCGTGGAGCACCAGCGCGATCGCCAGCACGTAGAACGGCGCGTTGAGGTAGCGCCAGCGCAGTCGCTCGGCCAGGTACTCGTCGGTGATCTGGCCGAGGCTAGTCGTCAGGCCGGCGGCCGCGAACCACCGCACGGCGCCGTACACCAGCGCCGCGGCCACCTCGACGGCGCTCAGCGGCGCCGCTCCGCTCGACTGGAGCATTTCGAGCTGCTCGACGCCGCTGGCGCCGCCGATCACCAGCAACACGGTGGCCACGAGGTAGGTGATCAGCGTCGCGCGCCCGGCGTAGAGGCTCTTGCGAGCCTGCTCGGCCCAGCGGTCGATCGACTCGCTCAGGCCCAGTCCGCGCGAGAGCAAGTAGAGCCCGAGCAGCGCCGAGGTCGTCCCGAGCACCAGCCCCGGCAGCTCGAAGTAGCTCGCCAGCACCGACAGCGGGTACATCATCAGCAGGATGCCGATCGGCACCAGCAGCGTCCCCCGCGTCTCGGGGTCGTTGAGCACCTGCTTGATCGTGTAGTACATCGATTCGAGGTCCTGGGCCTGCCGGACGACGACGCGATTGACGCCGTCGACGGTCACGCGAGATCGGATCACCGGGATCACGCTCTCGTCCTGCGCGCCGTCGGTGACGATCAGCGCCCGGACCTCCTCGCTGGTCGAGAGGCTCGCCAGCACGGTGTCGACCTCCTCGCCGACCGCGCGATTGGCCGCGACGTCGCTGCCGTCGGTCCCCGTCACGGCGGCGACTTCGACGGCCTCGTCCTCGATCCCCTCGGCGATGTGGAGCCCCTGGAACAGCACGTTGACGTCGCTGTCCTCGGGGTCGGCCGTCGCCAGCGCGACCGCGGCTTCCCGCACCGGATCCTCGCCGATCACGGGCGAGCCGACCGAGGTCTTTCGACCCAGGTCGTCGTCGAGGTCGACGCACAGCACCAGCAGCATCGGTCGTGGCTACGAGGCGGTTCGGTTTACCTCTTTCCCGACAGACAGTACGGCGCCGGACCCGCTATTTTTCTTGTGAGTCGTTGTACTATCACACATGAACTCGATCCGCTGGACGAAACTGCCCGACGACGAACTCGACGAATTTCTCGGCGACGGCGGGACGGGCGTGATCTCCTTTTCGACGACCACCGACGAGCCGCCGTTCACCGTTCCGGTATCGTACGGCTACTACGCCGACGAACGGCACTTCTACTTCCGGCTCTCGTTCCCCGACGAGGGCGGCAAGGGCGAGGTGCTCGACCACCCCGTCGCGTTCGTCACCCACGACCGAGCCGACGACCGGTGGCAAAGCGCCGTCGCGACCGGCGAACTCGAGGAGGTGTCGGACGCCCCCTACGAGTCGATGCAAAAGCAAGGGATGTAGGCGGTGCAAATCCCGAAAGTGGACCTCTTCGATCGCCCCCGCGAGGACGTGCCGTTCCGCGACTTTCGGCTCGTCCCGGAGACGCTCTCGGGCCGGAAGGAGTTTCAGGCCGAGGACTGACCGCGTTAGTGGTCGCTGGTTCTCTCGGCGGTCCCACTTTTGACGAAGTCAAAATGGGAGCACGAGGTATCGAATCACGATACCTCGGTGGGTACGACCAACGGCGCTTCCACCTGCGCCAGGTCGGTCTCGTATCGGCCGGTCCTAACGGAATTTTGATAGAAATGGAGGTGCCGTTCGACGTCGTGGACTCACACATGGGGGTGTTCGAGGTGAGCCTCTCGCTCGCCGTACTGTTCGTCGTGTTCGGGTTGACCGTCGGGATCCTCTTCGGGTTCTTCGGTATGGGCGGGAGCTTCTTCGTTACGCCCGCGCTGCTCGTCCTCGGCCACTCGGCGCCGACCGCCGTCGGAACCGGACTCGCCTTCGTGTTCTGGACGTCGGTGGTCGCCGCGTTCACTCACCGCGACCTTGGACACATCGAGTACCGGCTCGGAATCTTGCTGATCGTCGGGATGTCGATCGGTATCGAGGTCGGGAGGCGGTCGCTGTTGGCGCTGGCAGCCATCGGACTCGCGGACGCCGTCGTGAGTGTCCTGTACGTCGTGTTGCTCGCGGCCGTCGGTCTCTTCGTCGTCCGGGACAGGTCCTACCCGTCGATCGAAGACGAGGGCGAACACGACGCCCCGCTTTCCGCCGCGACGTACGTCGAGCGGGTCCAGGTCCCGCCGACGACCTCGTTTCACGACGGCGTCGACGTCTCCGTCTGGGTCGTGCTCCTGGTAGCGGGGCTGGTCGGGTACCTCTCTGGACTGCTGGGCGTCGGCGGCGGCTTCCTGATGCTCCCGTCGCTGATCTACGGGCTGGCGATCCCGGGCGCGGTCGCGGTCGGGACCGACACGTTCCAGATCGCGATATCCAGTGCGTACGGCGCCTTCGTCTACGGACAGCAGGGCGCGATCCACTTCGCCATGCTCGTCCCCCTGCTGGTCGGAAGCACGGTCGGCACCCGCGTCGGCGCCGGGCTGACAGACTACCTCGACGACGCCGAACTCCGGACGACCTTCGGCCTCATGCTGCTGATCGGCAGCGTCTCGGTCGCGAGCAAGACGATCAGCCACGAGTACGACGTCGAGTTCCTGCATACGCTCAGTCTGACGCTGCTGCTGGGCAGCTCACTGGTGATCAGCGTCGTCATCCTTTCGCTGGGCCTACGCAACGTGCGCGCCGAACGGGCGCTCGCGGACCAGTAGCGGTCTTCCTGCGGGTCGGCACGACCCTCGCCGTCTCTCGCGCTGCCGGTACTCCCACCGATCCAGATACGCGTCGACCGCGCGCCGACGGATCGACGACTGGGGAGGAATCGAGCGAGCGACGTCGGACGGCGATCGAGTCTAGCGAGGATCGCCCGGGGCGATCGGTCCAGATCCTCGACGTCGATCCCCGTCACTGCTCCGACGACCACCCCCAGCAGTTCGGCTTCCCGTGCGCGAGAAGGACGACGCGTTTGCGCCCATCTCTAGTGCTTCGGGGGCTCCCCGGCGGTTGCGTCGGGACATCTCGCGTCCACATCCCGACGAATCGGTGGTCTGTAAGCCGCAGTCGCATTAGGCACGGAGGCCCTTTCTGTAGATATGGATCGACAAGAGTACGCGATCCTGACAGTCATCGCACTGGCGACTGTCGCGATCGGCGTGTTCACGACGTCGAAACCGCTGGGGACGTTCTTCGTTGAGAGCACACGACAGTTCCTGTCAACGACCGCGGCCATGGCGTGGATCACCTGGTGGGCGCTGGTGATTGGCTTCGCCATCGCCGGCGGCGTGGAGGCGTGGACCTCCAACGAGGCGGTCTCGGACCTGTTGGAGGGCCACGGCCTCCGCGAGATCGGCTACGGGTCGCTGTTCGGCTTCATTTCCTCGTCGTGTTCGTACTCGGCGATCGCGACGGCGAAGAACCTCTTTAAGAAGGGCGGGTCGGCGGCGGCCACGCTGGGCGCGTTCATGTTCGCTTCGACCAACCTCGTCATCGAGATCGGCGCGGTCATCTGGATCCTGCTGGGCTGGCAGTTCCTGCTCGCGGACCTCGTCGGCGGATTCGTGCTGATCAGCCTGATGGCGCTCGGGTTCGTCTACGTCGTGCCGGACGAAGTCGTCGAGCAGGCCCGGCAGAACGTTCTCGAGGAGGGAGCGTCAACGGTGCAGGATCCCGTCTGCGGGATGGACGTGAACCCAGAGGACGCCGACTACTCGACCGAGCACGACGGGCGCACTTTCTACTTCTGCTCGCAGTCCTGCAAGGAGAGTTTCGACCCCGAGGAGGCGAACACCACGATCCGCGAGCGGGCGACGTCGCTCTCGGGGTGGAAATCCCTGGCCGACAAGCAGTGGAAGGAGTGGGGAATGCTCTGGGACGAGATCGCGATCGGTTTCGTCTTCGCGGGCCTCATCGCTGGGTTCGTCCCTGAACAGGTCTGGACGTCGGTGTTCTCGGGACCGGTGTTGGGACTGCCGGTGTACATCTTCTGGACCGCGGTCGTCGGCGCGGTTATCGGTATCGCGACGTTCGTCTGTTCGGTCGGGAACGTTCCGTTCGGCGCCGTCCTCTTTAGCAACGGCCTGCCGTTCGGGTCGGTGCTGTCGTACATCTACGCGGACCTCATCGTCCCGCCGATCGTGGACGCCTACCGGGAGTACTACGGGACGAAGTTCGCGGCTGTCCTCTCGGGGATGATCTTCGCCTCGGCCGTCGTCACCGGGTTCGCACTGCACTTCCTGTTCCTCGCCGCCGGGCTCGTCCCGGATCCCTCGAGCGTCACGGTCGCCGAGGTAAAAATCGAGATGAACTACAAGATGGTGCTGAACGTGCTGGCCACCGCGCTGTTCTTGCTCCTCTACTGGCTCCATCGGACGGACTCGGTCGGCGAGGGGGGTAGCCACGAGGATCACGCCCACACCGCAGACGACTGAGGTTCGCGTTCACTGTTTCCACGGTGAACGCGACGGCGGCAGCGACGGTCGATCCCCGTCGGTTACGATACCCGCTCGCTGACCTGTCGCGCTCGACGGTCGGTGTCCCGCACCTCTTTTGAGCGTCGGCGCTGAACCTCGCCAGTATAAGCGACAGCGACTCCAGCGGTCCGAAACAGGTTTCGGAGCCGGAGTACCACAGCCGGAACGACACGCCGTCCGGACGCGACGGCACATCGCCGAGACCGTGCGTCCGGAGATACCGGCCGAACGGGGGCGTCGCTACTCGTCCCAGTCGATCAGCGGCGCTCGCTCCGATTCGTGGAGCACGAACGGGCCGATGGCTCCCGACTGCTTCGCGATCGTGGCGGTCCGGAAGACGTAGGCGCTGAAGACGAAGAACGGAACGAGCGCGAACGTCACGCCGACGTTGACCAGCCAGACGAGCAGGGGGACGCCCAGCAGCGAGCCCGACAGCAGCTCGGGCTTCAGATAGATCGAGGCGAGGATCGAGGCGATCAGCGCCGGAATCCCGGTGAACAGGATCTGGCGCGAGAGGTTGACCAGTTCCCACTGGAGGTAGTGGGCCTTGAAGAACTCCTCGGCGGGGCCGAACAGCTCGAGGATGTCGACCAGATCGTCGAACGCCTCCCGTTCGTCGTCGTCCAGACTGTCCCGGTGTTCCCAGTACACCCGCCGAACGACGTAGATCTTCCACGAGTAGTTGTACCCGATCGCCGCCCGCATGATCGTGAACTCGCCGAACTGCGCGTCCGCCAACTCGTCGGTGGTCTCGTCCGCGCTGCCGGCGATCCGGTCGACGAGTTGGTCGACTCGCTCCCGGAGCATCCGATCCGGGTTTCCGTCGACGGCCTCTCGGAGCGCCTCTGCCCGGTCGACGCTCGTGTCGACGAGCGTTTCGAGGAACCGATCGGGTTCCGGCGGACCGGTCCACCGGAACTCCCGCTCGGACTCCTTCCGGAACGTCATCGACCGATCCATCCGTTCGCGCTGGCGCCCCAGCGACCCGAACTCCTGGGAGAGCACGAGCTGGTTGATCGAGACGACGAGCGTCATCCCGGTGATGAGGACGCCGATGAGCGTCTGGAACAGCGTCTCGATCGTGTCCGCGTCGCTGAACACCGCCACGAGCGGCAGACCGAGCGTCCCGAAGGCCGTCAAGACGGCGAAGCAAGCGGCCGTCAGCAGCAGCGTCACCGTCCTGCGACTCGCGTCCAGCAGGACCCACTTGAGGATCGACTCCCTGCCGCCGATCGTGGATCGAAGGCCGGACCGGCTCACGGCTCGTCCCGGCGGCGCGATCGTCGCGACCGCCGACCGTCGCACCCGGCGCGATACGCTCCCCCGAAGGTCATCGTTCGTCCGTACGTTCGATCCGGGGTTTCTTTTAGCTATCCTCGGTTCGAGGTCGGCGGCCGGCGTCCCGCACGCCTTTTGAGCGTCGGCGCCTGCTTCCGGCCGAGAGCGTAGCCGATACTCCTCGCTACACTTCGACGCCGCCGTCGACGCTCGTTCCCGCGGCGACCGGGTCCGACTCGGGACTGAGCGCGAGGAGGAACCGGACCATCAACCCTACACTGATGACGGTCAGCGTCCCGAAGATGACGATCTGGGGTAGCGGCACGGCCTGGCCGTCGCGGATCATGTAGACGGCCATCATCAGGACGGCACCGCCGAGCGTGGCGATCTTCACGAGCAAAACGGCCGTGAACGCGTAGCCCCAGGGTCGACGCTTCCGGAGCCAGTGCGCGGTCAGGACGAACGCGGGGACGACGATGCCCAGATCCAGCGAGTAGATGACCGACGTCGGGAGGCCCGGCTCGGCGATGCTCGCCGGCGTCGTCCCGGCGAGGGTCGCCGGCAGGATCTCCGAGAGCCACAGCGCCGCGACCAGGACGGCCAACAAGAGCTGGAAGGTGACGTAGGGGCGGACGGACGCCTCGCCGTGGTCCCGTTTCAGCGCCGCGGGGTCGAGACGAGCCGTGCCCCCGACGAACGTGAACAGCGTCAGCCAGAGCAGCGTCGTGTAGACGAGATAGAGTTCGTTGAACGCCGTCATGAATGCGTACGAGGCGTACGTGTAGAGCAGGTAGCCGGTGATGCCGAGCCAGACGACGTAGCCCCGTAGCGACCCTCGGCTGGCGTAGTGCAGTGAGACGGCGAGGACGGGGACTGCCACGACGAGCGTCAACAGGTCCTGTCCGTAGACCTGCGGGAGCAACGTCGGGTCGTCGCGGTAGAAGTTCGGGACCAACAGGCCGACTCCGGTGGCGACTGTCGTCAGGAGAAGCGTCGCGAGCGACGCGATATAGTACACGCGGGGAACCGTTCTACTCATTACGTATCACTTGGTTTCCGGCCGTGATCGCTATTGCGGTGCCACAGCTTGGCCGTAGCCAGGAGCGCTCACGACGTCGGTGTTCGACGAACTGCTTCGTGAACCGATACTATCATACTGTTAAGAGGTGACGAAACGAGGATGAGTCGTCTCCTGACGTCGGCGGCAGCGATCGTACTCGCACTCCACGGCGTGGTCCACCTACTGGGCACCGCCGTGTATCTCGAACTCGCCGAGGTCGCCGAGTTCCCCTACAAGACGACACTTCTGGGTGGCTCGGTGGACATCGGGGTTGCGGGGACACGGGCGTTCGGCGTCTTCTGGGCGCTGGCGGCCCTCGGGTTCGTCGCCGCCGCCGGCGCGTTGCTCGCGGACTGGGCGCACTGGAAACTGTTGCTGGTCGGGGTGACGGTCTTTTCGCTGGTTTTGACTGCCCTCGACTATCCGGTCGCCTACGCCGGCGTCGTCGTCAACCTGGGCATCCTCGCGGCCGTGGTGGTCTCACTCCGCGCGTGAGGCCACGCTCTTCTTCGAGAACGTCACCGAGACGGCGTCCGCGTCAGCGTCGAGGACAGAGGAAAGAACGTTTTACCTCTGGCAGCCTTCCACCCACCAATGAGCGACAGCGACTCCGGCGGCCCCAAGCAGGTCTCGGACCCGGAGTACCACAGCGAGAACCACACCGCAGCCCAGACGTGCGGGTGGACCGCCAACGCCCTGCGCGGCGAGGGCAAGTGCTACAAGTACGCGTTCTACGGCATCGAGTCCCACCGCTGCATCCAGATGACGCCCGTCGTCAAGTGCAACGAGCGCTGCGTGTTCTGCTGGCGCGACCACGCGGGCCACGCCTACGAACTCGACGACGTCGAGTGGGACGATCCCGAAGCCGTCGTCGACGCCAGCCTGCGCCTGCAAAAGCGGCTCCTCTCGGGGTTCGGCGGCAACGACGAGGTCCCGCGCGAGGTGTTCGAGCAGGCGATGGAGCCCCGCCACGTCGCGATCTCGCTGGACGGCGAACCCTCGCTGTACCCCTATCTTCCCGAGCTGATCGACGAGTTCCACGAGCGGGACATCACGACGTTCCTCGTGAGCAACGGGACGAACCCCGAGATGCTCGCGCGCTGCGATCCGACGCAGCTGTACGTCAGCGTCGACGCGCACAACCGGGCGATGTTCGAGGACGTCGTCAAGCCGGTCGACGACGACGCCTGGGAGTCGCTGCTCGACACGATGGACGTGCTCGCCAAGAAAGAGGAGACGCGAACCGTCCTCAGAACGACGCTCGTCGAGGGCGAGAACATGCGCGATCCCGACTGGTACGCCGCATTCTACGACCGCGCCGACCCCGATTTCGTCGAACTCAAGGCGTACATGCACGTCGGCCACTCGCGCGGGCGGCTGGACCGTTCCTCGATGCCGGACCACGAGGACGTGCTCGCGTTCACCGAGGAGATTCAGGCGCACATGCCCGAGCACGGCGCGCTCAAGGACGTTCCCCAGTCCCGCGTCGCGCTGCTCGCGCGCGACGCCGACACCTGGGTGCCGAAGCTGAACAAGGACAGCGAGTTCTGGGCGGACGATCCCCTCGCAAGCGATTGATCCCCGGGTCGACGACTATCGCGGATACTTCCGGCCAGCGACTGTCCCGAACTACTCCGGTTTGTCGAGGGGATCGCCGACGACGTAGCGCTGGAGGACGGTCATCCGAGCTCCGTCGTCGCTGCGCCAGACCACCTGGACGACGTCGCCGTTCTCGATGTACCGGTAGGGCGGCGGCAGCTGCTCGCCGTCTTCGGACTCGTTCTCGACCTCCTCGTCGTGCCGGATCACGGTGCCGTTGAGCGAGTCGCCGTAGACGGCGATCCAGGCGCTCGTCTCTCCGACTGCGGCGTCCTTCGACGTCCAGACGGGAGCGATCCGGGCGGAGCCGTTGTCGAGTTCGCGGACGGTCCACGCGCGCTCGCCGTTGACCGTGACGACGACGTTCTCCTGGTCGAGCTTGAGGCCGCTCTCCTGGGTGATCGTCAGCGTCGTTCGGTTGGCGTCGCCGCCGGGGGGAATCGTCTCGTTGTGCGCTTCGTACTGGAAGCTCGCGTACGGCATCCCGTCGCGTTCCTGATCCGTGTCGATCACGAACGCGTTCGCCGCTAGAGCGACGCCGCCGACGAGCACGGCGGAGAGGAGAATCAGGGCTACGACGGACGCGACGACCCTGCGATCTACGGTCGGGATTCTGTCTCGTGGATTCATCGGACACCCGCCGGTGGATACGGCCGGTACGAGCGAGCGTCGCTTAAGCACGTTGGTGCGGTACGATCGTTTCGCTTTCCTGCCATTCGGTCAGGAACGCACCTTTCGGCGGACGCCAGTCCCGACGACGTACGCGAGTCCGGGGACCTGTCGCGGCTCGGGGCGCTTCGCGGCGACCAGATGCCTGGCACCCTGCCGGAAGTCGCCCTCGCTGAGGTAGAGCCGGGCGAGCATGTAGTCGTGCGCCCCGGTGATGTCGCGCCCCTGTGCTTCGAGGTGCTCGACCGTCTCGGAGAACGTTTCGAGGTAGTGCTCGTCCGCTTTCCTGACCGCCTCGGGCGGCGGACTGCCGGTCGCGTACCGGCGGACGAGCTGGTCGTCGACGTACGCGAGTTTTCCGCGACGCAGCACCCGGATCAGGAACTCGGGGTCCTGGAACCGGTCGAACGACTCGTCGAACCCGTCGATCGCGCGCGCCACCTCGGTGCGGACGAGCAGCGTCGAGCCGGCGCTCGTGTGGAGCTCGTCCGCGAGCACGTCCCCGATCAGTTCTTCGCCGCCCTCGTCGCCTTCGGTGTGCTTCTTGCGCGAGATCGCAGACGCGAGGCGCTCGTACAGCGGGTGTCGGTCGCCAGCGATCTCGACCCCGCAGTAGGCCGCGACCCACTCCTCGGAGCGCGCCTGGAGCGTCCAAACCTGCCGTTCGAGTTTCCGGGGCAGCCACTCGTCGTCCGAGTCGAGGAAGGCGACGTACTCTCCCTCGGCGTGCTCGATCCCGGTGTTTCGGGCCGCGCTGCCGCCCCGGTTGGTCTCGTGTGCGAGGTACGTCACTCGCGGGTCGTCGTACCCGGTCACGACCGACTCCGTGTGGTCCTCCGACGCGTCGTCGACGACGAGGAGTTCGAAGTCTTCGAGCGTCTGGTCGAGTACGCTGTCGATCGTCCGCGGCAGTGCGTCCGCGCGGTTGTAGGTCGGAACGACGACGCTGACAGTTGGCATGAACGGTCCGTTCGCGGGGACGGCACTTTATTACGGACCAGATAGTCGGCCGCGAGCACGGAATCGGCTTCCCCGAGCGCGTTCGACGCCGCCGACGAGTGGGTACAGCGGACGTTTAGCACCTCCGTAGTCCTTCGTCGTGCCGTCTACGCGGCCGGTAATAACGGTCCCCGATCCCGACTGGCGAGACGATGACAGACCGGTCACGGATCGTACGGTACGCTGGTATCGCACTCCTCGTCGGCGCGCTCGTCGCGACGGCGGGTTGCACGTCGGCGCTGGACGGCGGCGGGCCGTCCGACGGGAACGAAACTGCACCGACGGAAAACGAGAGCGCGGTCAACGAGACCGACGCCGAGGCGTCCGGCGGTGACGACGAAGAGGGCGGTGACGGCCACAACCACGACCACGAAAATGGCGACGACTCCGCTGACGGGACCAACTCGCCGTCAGCGTCAGCCAGCGGTCGCATGACCGCCGTGGTCGCCGGAACCGAACTGTCGCCCCAGCCGTCGGACGACGCCGCGATCCAGTTCGAAGAGGGCGGCGAGACCTGGCGTCTGAACGAGAGCGGCGTCACCGTCGCGTCGGCGCTCTCGCAGGCCTACGGCGTCGACGTGACGGCCGACGCCGTCACCCACGACGGGACGACGTACCGCGACGGCGAGGGCGGGACGTCGGTCCACGTCCGGGTGAACGGCGAGTCGGTCGATCCGACGAGCTACGAGCTCTCGGACGGTGACCAAGTGTGGCTCACCGTCGAGACCGACGAGATGGACGTCGACGTGCCCGGCGAGTACATCTCGCCCGAGAACCAGCACATCCACGGCGACATCGAGTTCGTCGTCGAGGGCGAGGAGATCGACTTCAGCGCGGAACGCTACCAGTCCGGCCACCGGCACTTCCACTTCGAGGGCGGCGCGGCCGACCCCTGGCACGCCCACTCCTGGAGCGTCTCGCTCGGCTACGCGATGTCGACGCTCGACGGAATTGACGTGACCGATGGCGAGGTCACGTACGACGGGACGACCTACACCGACGAGGAACTGACCGTCGAGGTCAACGGTGAGTCGGTCGATCCGGACGAGTACTTCCTGAAGGACGGCGACTCCGTGCGGATCGTCGCCGGGGACGCGTAATCGCGGGACGGAAGTCGGTCGAGGGGCTCGGAGGAGAACTCTACGACCGATCGAGCGTTACCACTCCGGGAAGCTGTTCTCCGACATCGTGAGGTCCGTCGCGCCCTTGTCGAGATACCCGCCGTAGAGCTCGTTGTCGACGATCGTCGCGTCGTCCGAACTTTCGAGCAGCTTCAGGGCTTCGTAGCCGTCGTACGAGCGTGCCGTGACGTCGGCGACCTCGGTACCGACGACGTCGACGATCGGGTGGTGCGCGGACACGTACGTGCCGCCCGTGATCTCGCAGTTCTCCCCGTGGATCTCGATCGCGCGGCGGTAGTCGGGGCCGGGCTGGTCGACGGTCAGATCGTCGAACTCGCAGTTAGCCCGTTCACAGCGGATCGCGTTGCGCCCGCTCGCGCCCGAGGCGTCGCCATCGACGGTCGTCCGCCGGACCAGAACGCGCTCGTCGTCGGCGGCGTTCAGTCCTCGGATCTGGAGGGCGTGCCCGCCGCCGTTGATCTCGATGTCGGTGTCGAGGACGTCGACCGCGCCGGCGTAGGGGTTGATCACGACGCCGTGGTTGGCCCGGTCGCCGATCGTGATCGACGTCTCCTGGATCCGCGCCGAGTCGGTCTCGTTGAGGACCGTGATCGCGTTCCCGTTCGGCTCGGGAAGCCGAACGTCCGTGTTGTACACCCAGAGATGTTCGCCGGCGTCGAGGCGGATCCCGCGCTGGTTGTGTCCCTCCCGCCGGTCGTCGACGACGACGGTGGCGTTCCGAACGTAGCTGTAATCGCCCGCCAGGCGGATGTTGGCGACGTTGCTGTTCCTGTAGACGCCGCCCTCGACGACGACCCGGCCGTCCGCGCCGGAGACGTAGAGGCCATTGTCCGGAAATTCGCCGAGTTCACAGTCCCGGACCCACAGCTTGCCGGTGTGACTCGCCGACACCAGCATCCCGGTCGGGCCGACGTCGATGTCGCCGACGGTGTTCTCGGAGAACGCGCCGCCGTCCGGCGCGCGGAACCCCTCGACGGTTCCGATGCCGTCGTCGTCGGTGACGCAGAACAGCGCCGGTCCGAACGTCCCGGTGTCGTGTTCGCCAAGAATATCGATGTCGCGAACCTGCATGCCGTCGCTGACGTACGCCTCGACGGCGCGCAGACCGCTGCTCTCGGCCGTGAAGTCGAAGTCGAACCCCTCGAACCGCAGATCCCGCCCCGGCGAGTAGATGACGCCGAGACGGAACAGCCTCGCGGCGCCGCCGAACGTGCCTTCAGTGACGACGTTGCCGTCGACCGCCTCGATCGTTCCGGGGACGATCGTGGCGTCCTCGCCGACCAGTCCGAAGTTCTCGAAGCCGGTGTATCGAAACTGTTCGGTCATTAGGTACCGCCCCGGCGGGAACACCAGTAGGGTGTCGTCCCCCCGGAGCTCCACCAGGAGGTCGTCGATCGGTTCGCTGCCCGTGTTGTCGGCGCCGGCCTCTACGACGTCGATCACCGTCCCGTACTGGTCGTCGTACTCGCTGGCGGCCGCGACGCCGGTGGGTAGCAGGCCGGCAAGCGTCGCTCCGGCGACGCCGGCTCCGGCGAGCCCGAGGAAGGATCTGCGATCCGTAGCTGTCGAAAAACTGTCCGAAGCGTCTGCTGCAGGGAGGTCGTTCCGATCCGCTGACGTGCTGTTTTCTTGCTTCATAGTCGAGATCACGTACCGTATTCGTGATTCTGATACTACTGCTGTTTAGCGGGTACGTAAAACTTTGTGTTTCTGTTAGTAATATAGAGAAGGGGCCCCCCACGGCCCCTAAGCCAAGAAAACGGAGGATTCTAAATTATGAAAATCAGTCATATTCTAAAAAATTAGAATAGCCAGCTGTCGCTCATATTCGTCGCGACACGTCGCGCGTGCGACTCCCCCGACCGCTCGGCGAGTCGCACGTTCCACTTCGAGTCCCCGCGCGCCGGCACCGGCGCTTACCGCGCTCATAATAATGGCCGTCCCGGCCCAGGCTGCGAACACCCGACCATCGGGTTTGACCGAAATCATGAGCCGAAAGAGCAAATCGCTACTACTGGGTGCTATCGCCATCGCCGCCGTCCTCGCCTATCGGCGGCTCCGAACGCCTTCGAACGACGCCGCGACCGAATCGACGATCGAGGAACCGACCGAAAACCGGCCGTCGGGTGCGTAGCATGTACGGTGGCAAGACGATCGCCGCGGTGATCCCGGCGTACAACGAGGAGTCGTTCATCGGCGACGTCGTCGAGACGCTGCCCGAGTTCGTCGACCGCGCGTACGTGATCGACGACGCGTCGACCGACGACACCTGGAACGAACTCCGGCGCGCCGCGGAGGCCGTCAACGAGGAGTCGAGCGCCGAGGACGACGGCGTCCCCGTCGCCGAGGCGGAGCCGGAGGAAGCGCGCGCTCCGCGACAGACCGCGTCCGACGGCGGCGTCGAGTTCGATCGTCGCGTCGTCCCGATCCGGCACGAGGAGAACCGCGGCGTCGGCGGCGCGATCAAGACCGGCTACCAGCACGCGCTGGACGACGGCGTCGACGTCACGGCCGTGATCGCCGGCGACGGACAAACCGAACCCGACATCGTCGAGCGGATCATCACGCCGGTCGTCGAGGGCGACGCCGACTACGCGAAGGGCAATCGCCTGCTCTCGCAGGACCGCAGCGACATGCCGCTGTTCCGGCAGGTGGGCAACTTCGTGCTCACCGTCATCACGAAAATCGCCAGCGGTTACTGGAAGCTGATGGACCCCCAGAACGGGTCGACGGCGATCTCGCACGAGGCGCTCGCGGCGGTCGACATCGACGAGATGTACGAGGACTACGGCTACTGCAACGACCTGCTGATCCGGTGTAACACGAACCAGCTGCGCGTCGCCGACGTCTCGCGGCGGGCGGTCTACAAGGACGAGGAGAGCCACATCACCTACTCGACGTACATTCCGAAGGTGTCGGCGCTGCTGCTCCGAGGATTCCTCAGGCGGTTGCACGCCCGATATCTCGGTCGAGACTTCCACCCGCTGCCGTTCTTCTACTACCTCGGCGCCGCCGGCGCGGGAGCGGGGCTGGTCGCCACGCTGAAAAACGTCGTCTCGGACGACGCCGACGTCGCGGGCTCGCTGGGGCTGTTCCTGCTCGGCTGGCTGTTCATGCTGCTGGCGATGGTGTTCGATCTAGAGGAGAACCGCGGGCTGGACGTTCAGGTGTACGAGTAAACTACCCCTCCCTACTCGCTCACGGCGTGGCCGTTCGCTTCGTGGAGAGAGGGGCTTTCGCGTGGACTCCCGTTCTGGCCGCTGTCAGCGGCAGGCTCGTACTTGCCGTTCACGTTCAACGTCCCGCGATTCAAGCGCACGTTTACAGGTGCGCCTCCGTCCGACGACGTTTGCGTCGCACGGAGATGCTTCACGCCGATATTCTTTGCCGCGTTGTAGTCGGCGTGTAGTTCGTAGCCGCACTTTTGGCACCGAAACCTCGCTTGGGAAGGGCGGTTTTCTTCGAGCGTCATCCCACATCTCGAACATCGTTGAGATGTGTAAGCTGGGTTGACCTGTTCGACCGAGATACCGACCACTTCCGCTTTGTACTCGACGTACTCGACCAGCCGTCGGAACGCCCATGCGTGGAACTTCTTGGCGTTGGGGAGCCGCTCACGGATTCCTGTTAGCTTCTCGAACGCGATAACGTCGCAGTCGTATTCGACAGCTTCTGCGACCAGGTCTTTCGAGACAGTATGCAGGAAGTGGTCGTAGCGGCCCGTCTCGGTGCGTCCGACAGACTGGATCGTTTCGTGAGCGGCGCGCGTTCCACGCTGTTGGAGCGAGCCACGCCGCTTCTCGAACTCACGATGCCAGTGATTCAGCTCCGCCCCGTTCCAGAAGGTTCCGGTCGATGTGACAGCGACGTTTTCGATACCGAGATCGACGCCGAGGACTGTCCTGTGCTCGGTGTCGCCTTCATCGGTCGTCTCAAACTCCACGTCCGCCTTTGTTCGCACGTGAAGGAAGAACTCGCCGTCGCGGTAGTGCAGTTCCGCACCAGTCACTTCGTAGTCGTCGTTGAACAGGTACTCCGAGTGAGGCGTCTCACGACTCGCGTCGGGAAGGACGTACTCAGCGGTGATCCGTCCCTCAACAGTTGAGAGCGTGGCGTGGTCGTCGTTGAACGTCGCACACCGCTTGTCGTAGACAAGTGTCGGGGAGGTGAAGTGCGGTTTCCCCGCGTACTTGCCCTGTTTCCAGCGGGCGATGACGCTCTGGACGGCATCGGCGGCCTTGTTGCGCGCGTTCTGGACGAGGTTCGCTTGGAGTCGCGTCTCGGCCCGCACGTCGTCGTAGGTTTCGCGTTGGAGTTTGGCTTTGCTCGTCGTCTTGTACTCGCCGTGCCAGGCGTGGTCGACGACATAGTTGGCGGCCCACAGGAACTCGGAGACGGTGTCGTGGAGGAGGTCGGCGTCGCTGTCGGCCACATCGAGTTTGATGGGGACGGTGCGACGTACCTCCATCTGTGTTTCAGATGTGTATCTTTGTCTTTATACTAGTAACGGTTCGGTGGGAGTCGGCCAGCCAGCGAGCGTGGGTGGTGTAGTCCCATGTCGGTTTCCTCTCTGACCTACTCGCTCGCTCCTCGAGGGCGGAGGCTCCACCTTGCATTACGCTGACGACCACGGGCCGCACGATCGATGACCGCGGGTCGCACGATTGACGACCCGGGCCGCTCGTACTTTCGCCTCGTTCGACCGGCTCGCAGACGCCGTGGACCCCTTGCTCTCGGCCCGATTCTTCGACGCGCCGGCGTGTCGGCTATCGTATCGTCTCGTGTTCTAGAATGGTTTAGCGCCGTCGTAGCGTCGACCGGGATTCAAAATTCTCGGCTCTGAGCGCCTGTAACCGCGGTATTATCTTAACCGGACGGTAGTAAAGGACCTCTCCCGGGTAGGGACTCCCGCGATGACAGACCTATCCAGACGACGCGTACTGCTGACGGGCGGCGGGCTCGCGATCACGGCACTCGCCGGCTGTACCGGCGACGAATCGAACGACGCCGACGAGAACGAGCCGATGGACGGCGGCAACGAGACGGACGACCCGACGGCGAACGAGACGGGCGACTCGGCCGCGAACGAGACCGACGGGGAGACCGAGACGGACGCCGCCCAGGAGCCCTACGACAACGGCGACGTGCACAAGCACGGACAGCTGTACCTGGAACTCGACGGCGAGTCGATCGCGCTCGGCACCGAAGAGAAAAACTGGAAGCAGAATGGCGCGGACAAGCACTTCTACTTCTCGGAGGGCGACAGCACCACGTGGCACCTCCGGTCGCGCGGCGTTACCCTCGAGTACGCGCTGAACGCGATCCCGACCCTCGAGGCGACAGCCGACAGCCTCACCTACGACGGCACGACGTACGAGGACGGCGACGACGCGTCGGTGTCGTTCCGGGTGAACGACGAGTCGGTCGACTTCGAGCAGTACGCGCTCGAGCACGGCGACGAGATCCGGATCACCGTCGACACTGACGGGAGCGACACGACGACGCACGACGGATCGACAGACGGCGGGAACACGTCCGACGGGAACACGTCTGACTGGAACACGTCCGACGGAAACGAATCCCAGACCGACAGCAGCTTCTGAAACACCGGCGCGCGGCGACGCCTGCTGGACGTCGTCGACCGGGTACCCATTACTTGATCGTCGCGCCGCAAGTGACGTCGCTCAGTTGCTCGAGAGCGTCACGTCGTCCAGAAACCGTTCTTGCCACCGGCGAAGCCGCTCGAGTTGTCGTATTCCTTCGTCGGTCACGTCGTACAGGTTCGTTCGGCCGTCGCAACGCCGCTTTTCGACGAGCCCGCGCTCCACGAGCGCGTCCAGGTTCGTGTACAGGCGCCCCGGGAGGACGTCGCGGCCCTGGGACGACTCGAGACTCTCTTTGATCTGCTGTCCGTTCGCCCCGCTCGCTCCAGCGGTCACGAAGAGCAAGTCGCGCTGGATGCCGCTCAGTTCGTACACCTGCATATCTCGGCCGTCCGACAGTCGAGGATGATGGGGCAAGTACGCTCCAGACCGTTCGCAATTCTACGCACCTAATAAGTTCGTTCGCGCGGCGAACGCATCGCGCACGAGCCAGCTTAGCAGGCGGATAATAAGGGGACCCGGTGCTCTCGGTTCGATCGTACCGCCGGTCGGATCACCTTCCCCATCGACCTGGTCGTTCGCGGCCGGTGGTACGTGGTGTGAGAACCGCTCCCCGCGCAAGCCCGCCGGCCCGTCGTGCGGGCTTGCGTCGTTGTTGCTTCGGCGTCTCGGCGCTCGGTGAACGGTCACCGAACGGCGAGCGTCGTCGAGATGGCTCGAACGGCAGCCGCCGCTACGGGATCGCCACCTGCCTTATCTGCCGCTTAGTAAACGCCCCGTAGCCCCGACGATCGGACGATGCAAGCAGTCGTTCTCGCCGCAGGAAAGGGGACGCGAATGCGACCGCTCTCCGACTCGGTTCCCAAGCCTATGCTCCCGGCCGCCGACCGCCCGCTCGTCGCCCACACCGCCGACGCGGCGATCGACGCGGGCGCCGACGAACTCGTGCTGGTCGTCGGCTACGGCGCGGAAACCGTCAGAGAGTACTTCGGCGACCGGTACCGCGACGCGCCGGTCCGGTACGCCGTCCAGGAAGAACAGGCCGGAACGGCCGACGCCGTCCACGCCGCCCGCGACCACCTCGACGGCCCATTCGCCGTGCTGAACGGCGACAACCTCTACGAGCCGGCTGGCGTCGAGGCGCTGTTCGAGTCGGGGCCGGCCGTCGCGTGCTACCGGGCGGAGACGCCGTCGAACTACGGCGTCCTGTCGACCGACGACGGGGCGGTCACGGATGTCGTCGAGAAACCGAGCGATCCGCCGACCGACCTGATCAACGCCGGCGCGTACGTCTTCCCCGAGGCCGCGCGCGAGTGGCTCGACGTCCCCCGCAGCGAGCGCGGGGAACGAGAGCTCACCGACGTCCTCCTCGACGTCGTCGAGCGCTTCGAGGTGACGCCGGTCGAACTGACGCGCTGGCTCGACGTCGGTCGGCCCTGGGAGCTGCTCGCGGCGAACGAGTGGACGCTCGCGACCGCCGACCGGGAGCTGGCCGGAACCGTCAGCCCGGACGCGACCGTCGAGGGATCGGTCGTCGTCGAACCCGGGGCCACGGTCGAGTCCGGAGCGGTGATCGAGGGCCCGGCGCTGCTCAGATCGGGCGCGAGCGTCGGACCCAACGCCTACGTTCGCGGGGCGACGCTGCTGGGCGAAGACGTCTCGATCGGTCACGCCGTCGAGATCAAGAACAGCGTCGTGCTGTCGGGGACGAGTATCGGCCACCTCTCGTACGTCGGCGACAGCGTCGTCGGCCGGGACGCGAACTTCGGCGCCGGGACGAACGTCGCGAACCTCCGGCACGACGACCGCCCGGTGAAGGTCACGATCAAGGGCGAGCGCGTCTCGACGGGGCGGCGCAAGTTCGGCGCCGTCGTCGGCGACGGCGTCAAGACCGGGATCAACACGAGCCTCGACCCCGGCGTGACGCTGTCGACCGGCGTTGCGACCGTCCCCGGAGAGCGGGTCGCACGCGACCGCTATGACGATCCGGATTGACGGTCGTCGGGGGGTCGGGTCCGTAGCCATCGTGGCCCCACCCGCCGTCAGTCCGACGCGTGCCCCACCCGCCGCCAGTCCGACGCACGCCCCACCCGCCGCCAGTCCGACGCGCGCCGCGGTCGCTCCCCGCCCTCTCCCGATCGACGCGCGAGGTGAACAGTGAACCGGAGCATCACCAGCGGGTTCCTGTCGGTCGTCAGCACCAAGGTCGTCGTCATGATGCTCGGCCTGCTGACCTCGCCGCTGCTGACCCGCTACCTCGGCGGGCAGTACGGCGACTACGCGTTCCTGCTGTCGCTGTTCGCGATCTTCATGATCTTCGTCAGCTCCGGCGTCAGCGACGGCGTCCGGAAGTACCTCGCCGAGGAGCGCCCGGATCCGAACTGGGACGAGCACGTCGTCGGCTTCTACTTCCGGTTCGCCGCGTTCGCGGCGCTGGTCGGCGCCGCGGCGCTGGTCGGCGCCGCCGAGTCGGGGATCGTCGCCGAGCGCTTCGGCGACGAGCGCTACCGGACGTACTTCTACCTGCTCGCGGCGCTCGTGGTCACCGCGCAGTTCCGCGAGTACGCCCGCCGGACGCTGATGGGGTTCGGACTGGAGCCGTACTCGGAGACGCTGAAAGTCGCACAGAAGCTCACCTTCGTCGGCAGCGCCGTGCCGCTGGCGGCGCTCGGCTTCGGCGTCCCCGGCGTGCTCGCCGGCCACATCCTCTCCAGCGCGCTGTCGGCGCTGGGCGGCTTCGTCGTCATCGCTCGACGGGTGCCGCTCTCGTCGGTCGTGCGGATTCCGTCGCTGTCGTTCCCGCGCCGGGAGCTGATCACGTTCAACGGCCTCAGCGTCGTCCTCGTGTTGCTGCTGACGTCGCTGTACCACGTCGACGTCATGATGCTCCGGCCGATGGCGGGCTCGGAGGCGACGGGGTACTACAAGATCTCGCTGACGCTGGCCGAGCTGCTCTGGTTCGCGCCGCTGGCGATGCAGACCGTGCTGTTGCACTCGACGTCGAGCCTCTGGTCGACCCAGAGCCGACAGCGAATCAGCAGCATCTCGGCGCGCGTGACCCGGTACACGCTGCTGTTCACCGCGCTGCTCGCGCTCGGCGTCGCGGCGCTCGCGCCGACGGCGATCCCGCTGCTGTACCCCGACGACTACGCCGCCAGCGTGACGCCGCTGTTGCTGTTGCTGCCCGGCGCGATCGGGTTCGCCGTCGCCCGCCCGATTCTCGCGATCGGCCAGGGGAAAGGCGACCTCGGCCCGCTGATCCTCACAACCGGCGTCGCGGCCGCCCTGAACCTCGCGCTCAACTTCCTGCTGATCGGTCGCTACGGGATGTACGGGGCGGCCGTCGCCACGAGCGTCGGGTACGGCTCGATGGGCGTCCTCCACGTCTGGAGCGCCCGCCGCCTCGGCTTCGACCCGCTCGCGGACGCGCGGCTCCTGCGAGTGACGGCCACCGCCGCGCTGTCGGCGCTCCCCATCTTCTACGTCGCCGGCCTCTTCGACCGACCGATAGCAGCTGTGGCGGTCGTTCCGCCGGTCGGCGCGGCGACGTTCTTCGCGATCGCGATCCTGACGCGCGCGATCGACGTCGCGGAACTCCGCGGGCTCCTCGGCTCCGTCCCCGGCGTCGAAGGGGGACACTCGCTCGGATCGAACCGCGTTTCCTCCCCGAACGGCGGCTTGATCACCGCCGGCGGACTGCAGAAGGCGCTGCTCGTCGCCGGGACGCTGTTCTTCCTCGTCGGTATCGTGCTCTCCTCCGTCGGTCCGGGACTGCTCGGCAGCGGCCAGGCGGCGACCCCGGACGGCCCGACCAACGAGACGGCCGAAACGACGGACCCGGCCCCCGAGGACGACACTGCGGGGGACGACAGCACTGCCGGCGAAGACGACGCCAGCGACGGGGGCGGTGACGAACCCGACGACGGGTCCGGTGGTGGTAGCGACGGCGACGTCGGCGAGGACAACGAGTCCGCCGGAACGGTCGACGACAACGAATCTGCCGGAACGGTCGACGACAACGAATCTGATGGTGACCTCGCTGGAAACGAGTCCGGCGGCAACGTCAGCGACAACGATTCGGACGGCGGCTTCGACGATAACGACTCGGACGGTAGCTTCAGCGACAACGACTCCGGCGGTTCAGTCGGTGACGATAACGAGTCGGACGGTGGCTTCAGCGACAACGACTCCGACAGTTCGTTCGGTGACGATAACGAGTCGGATGGGACGGTTGGCGACGATAATGAGTCGGACGGCGGCTTCAGCGACAACGATTCGGACGGCAGCTTCGACGATAACGACTCGGACGGCAACGTCAGCGACAACGATTCGGGCGACGGCTTCGACGACAACACGACTGACGGCGGCGGGAACACGTCCGACGGCGGCAACACGTCCGACGACGACCTGCTGTTGCGCGTCGCCGAGTACGGCGGCTGACCGTCGTTCGCGTTCGGCACCGCCTCGCAGAACCGTCGTCGCCCGACTGACGAACGCGCCGTTCCGTGTCGATCATATTTTCCGTGTCATCGAGAACAGAACACCGTTGGATATCCGGTCCGAGAGCCCGGCCGATCGCGTAGGAGTTATCTGCGTCTCTCGCCTCTAGAAGGCGACGGGCGCTACCGGGCGCACGAGAGGCGAAACGACCGGTCGACGCCCTACGCGTCGCAGTACTCTGCTCGAAGAAAGGGAGTCTTCGTAGCCGACGTCAGGCCGTGCCGGAGGGACACAGCGCGTCCTCCGGCGTCAGCGTCTTCTCGTCGAGCGCGAGGTCCAGCCAGGTCGTGACGTCGTTGATCCGGAGCTTGATCCGGGGCGGCAGGTCGTGGACGGCCGGATACTCGAAGAACAGCTCGCGGTCGAGATCGGCCCGCTCGTACAGCTCGCGCCGATCGGGCCAGGGGCTGCCGAACGACGAGACGACCGGTAGCTTGCGCCGGAGGAACTTCTCGACCTGGTTCAACCGGTGAGAGTCGTGGGGCCGGTCCGGCGGCCGGTGGCGCAGGAGGTTCGGGTCGATCTTCCGGAGCGCCGCCAGGAACGTCCGCGTGTTCCGGTGTTCCGGCGGCGTCCGGAGGTGCCAGTCCAGCAGCTCGGCGTCCGCCGCGAGGAACGACTCGACGTAGTTGTCCGCGAGGTGCGACCGGAACGACATCGAGGGCTGGTTCTGGATCCCCAGCAGCGAGATGGCGTTGTAGGTCGAGTCGTACCGCTCCTCGAGATCGTCGAGGTGGGTTCGGATGCGTTCGTGGACGTACTCCTCGCTGTCGTCGGCGTCGACGCGGTCGCAGTTCGGGAAGACGTCGTCGCTCTCGGGCATGTACCCCAGCTTCGAGGAGAGCGTCTCCGCGGGGTCTGGATCCGGGTCGAGGCGACCGCGCGGGAACGGGTGGCCGAACACGTCCTTCGTGTCCCGCGGGAGGAAGTGCCCGCGCAGGTACGTGTCGCAGAGTAGCCCGTGGTACATCGTGTCCACGTCGATCTGGTCGTCGTACCCGGCGTGGTGGATGTGCAGCGACTCCCTGATGCCGTGCCCGTACTGGACGGTGTCGGGCTCGACGTTGAGGTACGACTCGTCGGGCGGCAGCGCCCGGTGGTCGGCGCCGTACTGCGAGGCGATCCGCTTTGCAACCTGCACCTCCGCGGACTCCGGCGATCCGACGGTGTAACAGACGTCGATGTCGTCGACGCAGGCGAGCATGAGCCGGGAGTCGTAGCCGCCGCTCAGCAACAGCCCCTTCCGGCCGTTGACGGTCGCTCGCCGCCGCGCGGCGCGTTCGAGGCGCCGTGCGAGCTCGTCGACGTAGTCGAACTGTTCGGGCTCGTACACGAACCGGTCGAGCGTGCGCGTCGCGTCGGCCTCCAGGCACCCGTCGAACGGGATCCGCCCGAGCTGGCTGACGACGGTCCGGTCGCCCAGCGCCGTGCCGAGGTGGAGAAACTCCAGCAGCGGATCGCCGTCGACCTCCGGCGCGGGGATGTGCTTCGCCACCGCGGCGGGATCGGTCCCGAACACGCGCCCGAACGGCGTGTCGGCGTAGTAGCAGTCCCACGACCGGACCGGGTCGGTCGCGACGAGCGCCTCCTGCCCGTCGTCGACGAACGCCAGGAACGACCCGTTCAGTTCAGACAGCGCGTCGGTCCCCGACTCCCGATACTGTTCCAGGAACCACTCGGCGCGCGAGACGCGCTGGGGCATGAACACCTCGCCCCAGAGCGCGCACGCGCCGTCGTCGTCGGAGTGAACCGTCGTTCGGCTCGGAAGCTCCTGGGCGACGTCCCGGACGCCGACCGTGGCGGCGCCGCCCTCGACGACGCGGTCGAACTCCGTCGGCGACCGCAGTTTCCGGAAGTCGTTCTCGGACCCGAACACGCCGAAAAATTCGTTGTTCATCGTGTGTCCTCCGCCCGCGATCATTCCACGGTGACGCTCTTGGCGAGGTTGCGCGGCTTGTCGATCGCCCTGTCCAGCTGGTTCGCGGTGTGATAGGACACCAGTTGCAACTGCACGTTCGCAAGCAGGCCGGCCCACACCGGGTGGACGTCCGGCACCGTCAGGTGGGCGTCGGCGGCGTCGACCGCCGGGTGGCCCTCGCTCGCGACCGCGACGACGTCCGCACCCCGCGTCTGGGCCTCCGAGGCGTTCTTCAGCGTCTTCTCGTCCTGGTCGCCCCCGAAGACGGCGAACACCGGCGTGTTCGGCGTCACCAGCGACAGCGGGCCGTGCTTGAGCTCGCCCGAGGCGAACCCTTCAGCGTGCTCGTAGGTGATCTCCTTGAACTTCAGCGCCCCCTCCATGGCGACGGGGTAGCAGCGCCCCCGTCCGATGAAAAAGAACGCGTCGCTCCCGAGGTAGTGACGCCCGATCTCCCGCGCGTCGCTCGCCGAGAGCATCCGGTCGAGCGCGTCCGGCAGGCGTTCGAGCGACTTCGCGACCGCCTCGAAATCGTCCCGCGGATCGCCCTGCGGGACGTCTTCGGCGAGTCGACGAGCGAGCAGCGCCAGCGTGACCGCCTGCGACGTGAACGTCTTCGTCGCGGCGACGCCGATCTCGGGCCCGGCGCGGATGAACAGCGCGTCGTCGCACTCGCGAGCGGCCGTCGAGCCGACGACGTTGGTCACCGCGAGCGTGCGGGCGCCCCGATCGGTCGCCCGTCGGATCGCGCCGAGCGTGTCGGCGGTCTCACCGCTCTGGGTGACGCCGATCACGAGCGTCCGCTCGGTGACGGGGACGTCGGCGGTGCCGTACTCGCTCGCCCGGTACGCGCTGGCGTTGATCCCCGCGCTCTGGAGGAGCTGCTGCCCGTACAGCGCCGCGTGGTAGCTCGTCCCGCAGGCGACCAGCTGCACCTCCGAGACGCCCTCGAACGCACCCGGCGGGAACTCTTCCAGCGAAACCTCGCCGTCCTCGGCGTCGATCCGGCCCTCGATGGTGTTGGCCAGCGACGTCGGCTGGACGTTGATCTCCTTGAGCATGTAGTGGCTGTACTTGCCCTTCCCGGTCTCCTCGGGGTCCCAGTCGACGTGCTCGGTGTCGCGCGCGACGTCGCCGCCGTCGAGGTCGGTGACGCCGACCGAGTCCGGCCGGAGCACGGCGACGTCGTCGTCCTCGAGGTAGACGACCGTGTCCGTGTGCTCCAGGAACGCCGGGACGTCGCTCGCGAGGAAGTACTCGGAGCCGGCGACGCCGAGGACGAGCGGCGATCCCTGTCTGGCGCCGTACACCGCCTCCTCGCCGTCGACGATCGCCGCGATCGCGTAACTCCCTTCGAGGTCGCGGACCGTCCGTCTGAACGCCGCCTCGGCGTCTTCGGACTGCTCCAGGTAGTGTTCGAAGAGGTGCGGAACGACCTCGGTGTCCGTGTCGCTCGTGAACTCGCACCCGAGGTCGGCGAGGCGCTCCCGCAGCGCCTCGTGGTTTTCGATGATCCCGTTGTGGACGACTGCGACCTCGCCGTCGCCGTCGGTGTGGGGATGGGCGTTGGCGTCGGTCGGCGGCCCGTGGGTGCTCCAACGCGTGTGGCCGATGCCGACGTTGCCGCTCGCGACGCCGTCCCGGATCTGGGCCGACAGCTCGCTAACTTCGCCCGATCGCTTGTACACGTCGATGCCGTCGCCGTTCCGGACTGCGACGCCCGCCGAGTCGTAGCCTCGGTACTCGAGATTCTCGAGCCCCGACAGCACGAGCGGAACTGCGTCGCCGCGCCCGGCGCGGGCGATGATGCCGCACATCTACGCCACCTCCCGCTCCGGCGCGGCGGTCGTCCGCTCGGTGTCGACGGTCGTCGTCCGCTCGCCTCCCGCGTTCGTCGTCCGGTGCGTCCCGACTGCGGTTCGCTGGTGTGTCATGGTTGATCTGAGTCCTCCGCGCCACGATTCGTGAGACGCGGAGCTTGTCAGCCACCTCTCGACGTAGCCCGTTTACTATAGTCGCTCTAAGACGCCGCTTAGCCCGCCGATAAGCGCTCCCACGATTTCGTTCTGTGCTTACTGACCCGATAGTAACGCCCGTTCTCCCTCACGGTCTCGCTATGGGACCTCCCGCCTCGCGACGACGCGCACTGGAACTCACGGGCCTGACGCTCGCGGCCGCGCTTCCCGGCTGTGCGAGCGTCGCCGATCGGTTATCATCGGGCTCCGACCCCGGCGGTTCGGACTCGAACAGCTCCGCCGGCAACGCGGTGGCGCGCGGCGACTCGTCGACGGACGACCCGACGTCCTCCGGCTCCGCGAACGAGTCGTCGGCGTCCGACGAGCGACTCGCGGTCACCGCCCCGGACGTCTCGTTCGCTGACGCGCCGCTTCCCGACGACCCGGGCGCGCATCCGTACGCGCGGATGGGAACCGGCGCGGACATCACGGCGACCGCGTTCGGCAACTGGAAGTGTCCGTACACGCGGGCGATGGTCGTCGAGTACCTTCCGTCGGTCGTCTCGTCGTTCGTTCGGCCCGGCGATATCGATCTGGAGTTCAGATTTCTCGCCTATCGATCCGGCGATCCGTTTCTCGGCGTCGACGCGCCGCGGGCCACCCGCGCCGGGCTAGCGGTCTGGGACGAGGCCCCCGAGTCGTACTGGTCGTACTTCAGTCACGTCTTCGCGAACCAGCCGTCGTCCGACGAACGGTGGGCGACGCCGACGGCGCTCGGACAACTCGCCGACGCGGCGGGCGCGAACGGCTCCCTCGACGACCGACTCGACGGCGACGACGCGCGCCTCGACCGGACCGTCGCGGCCGCTCGGGAGCGATCGGTCTACAGCGTCCCGCGACTCGTCGTGGACGGCGAGGTGTTCGCGCCGACGATCGAACCGGCTATAACGACTGACGCGCTCGCGGCCGCGACGAAGTAGCGGACGAGCAGTCACGACGAAGTTGCGGACGGTCGGTCACGCCGATACGGTGGTCAGTGCACCGGGTGGACTGGCGGTCACTCCGACTCGAAGGGTGCCTTCGCGGCCTCGGGTTCCTCGTCGTGGAACGTGACGAGGTTCTCCCGCCCCACCGAAATCTTGCTGATCTGGTCGTCGTCCTCCATCTTCGAGAGCCGTCGACTCACCTTCGACTTCGACCAGTCGGTCCGCTGGACGATCGCCTGCTGTCGGACCCGCCCGCCGTTTTCTTCGAGGATTTTGAGGATCCGGTCCTCGTCGGTGACCGGCTCCGGCTGTGGCTGTCGGGACGGTCCGCCTGCCCGTTCACCGGTCGCCGTCGGGCCGTCACCGGCGGTCGGCGGTGCAGTGCCACCCCTGCCCGCTGCCGGAGCGCCGCCCCGGTCGTCGCGGTCGACATCGGGCAGTTCCGGCTCGAACTGCTTGACGACGAGTCCGAACAGGCCCATCAACACCGTCACGGGGAGCGTCGCGATTCCCAGTAGCAGCGGCGTCGTCCCCGCATCGGTCGGGTCGGTGTTGATCAGGACTTCGGTGCTGTCCGGGATCCCGTCGCCGTCGGTGTCGACGTCGAGCGGATCCGTTCCGTACGTGTACACCTCTTCGTAGTCGTTGAGGCCGGATCGGGTCGTGTCTGACACCGCGAAGTTCGTTCCGCGGCGTAGCTCCTCCTCGTTCGTCAGCCCGTTCTTGCTCGCGTCGCCGTCCTTCTCGAGGATGTGGACGGTCCTGTTCGCCCGCATCACTTCGATCTCGTCCGTTCCGATCGTCGCGGGCACTTCCCGGACCATCACGACGTCGACGGGAAGCTCGCCCGGCTGTACCTCCGCCCATCCGCGGACGTCTATCTCGAACGACGCCGCGCCGCCGGTGGTGGAGGTGTTGTGCGTCGCCGAGCACGCGAGTTCGACGGGGTCGCTCTCCGCGTCCTCCGTTGACGCGTTAGGTTGCGCTTCGAGACAGGCGAAGTAGTCGCCGGTAGCGTTGCCGGAGTCGAATCTGACTGTGACGGTCGCGTTCTCGCCCCGGAACGCGTACCCCGTCTCGTTGTTCGCTCGGATCCCCCCGGTCCCGGAGTACGCGACGCTCTCGATCGTCCGATTGGACTGGTTCAAGCGCTGTTCGCCCGTCGTGTTGTCCTGTGCCGCCGCGTCGCTGGCGGCCGGTCCCAGCAGTCCTACCAGCGACATTCCCAAGATCACGATCACGAAGAGCAGGACCGCACTCTTGGTTCGAGATGGTAGCGCCGGGCGCGATGGAGGGCTCATTGGCGATCGTGCTGACCGTATACTTACTGAACTCCTCCCGCTTGTATATGTTTCTCCATTCCTTTGCACCATTCTTCTCGTTCTGCTGGCACAATGCGCACGAAAACATTATTTTTCGAAGTATAAAACCGCAGTTTTGTCGAGGACGTTTCACGTTCAGGGCGGCGACACAGTGGAGGTTAACCGCCGTACGCCGCGGTACGCTACTCGTCTCGCGGCGAGCCGTCAGCCCATTGCCAGGCTGCGAGGAGCGTGAACGCGACGACGAGCAACGCCCCGATCGCGATCGGAGTCACCGCGCTCAAGATCGGCGCGCCGAGACCGGACCCGACGAGCAGCGCGCCCGCCGCGGCCATCGTCCCGAAGTAGTAGGTGCTCCAGTCGCGAGCGTCGGCGAGGGACGGATCGTCAGCGTCCTCGCTCGATGCGGTGGTCGCAGCGTCCTGCGCTTCGGCGTCCGCCTCGTCGGAGGAGCCCTCCCGAGAGGCCGTCAGATCGCCTTCTTCCACGAGGTACTGCTCCAGACGCTCGGCCCGCGGCTTCTGCTCGACGATGCCCCGACTCTGGTTGTAGTCGATGATGCCGTGCTTGTCGAGCTTCGGGAGGTGGGCCTGGTAGAGGGCGATGTACACGCGCTGTCGCTCCTGGGAGGTCAGCTGCTCGACCGTCGTGTCGTACTCCCAGGCGGCGACCTGTTCGGCCACGTCCCGCATGCGTGCGGGGCCGTCGGCGCCCTTCATGTACCGGAGCACGCTCCGGCGACGCTCGTTCTGGAGCAGGTGGTAGATATCGTCCGCATCTAGCTCCTCGGACTCGTCGTTACCGACTTCTGATAGGATGTCTTCTGCAGCGGTGTTCTCGGCGGTCTGTGTCTGGCTCATATCGACACTCACCCCGTTTTCGTGAGTGGGTAATAAACCTGGAACTACGTCTCGACTGTTGCGGACTGTTTCACGGTACTCAGCGCCTGTTCGGTGCCGCAACAGTCTCTGAAACAATCATAGCACAAACCGCTCACGTGGGGTGGTTCTAATTGTTTCGTATAAGCTAAACTATGGTACAAACGTCCCGACGAGATCGGCAGACGAACTCCCCGATTTTGCGGGTCGTTTCGGCCGCCCGGAGCGTCCATTCGACCGGCCCAACCCGGGCCGCCGAACCGCATCCCAGCCCAAGCAGAACAATCGTTATCTGAATCTGATACTTGGGGGCAAATCGAGCCTCTCTGCGGCGGGACGATCCGGGCCAGCAACGGCGACCGTACGGCGTCGCTCGCTCGGACCCACGAGGTCACTCCAGACGGAAACCGGTCGCTCGCGGCCCGTCTATGGCGTCTTTGCACCTGGCCGGAGCTCGCAGCTCGTGTCGAATCTGCGACCCGCTCTTGGCGGGTCGAACCCCTGGGAGTTCGGCGGCCAGCAGGCGCTCGATCGCCGGCGACGATGCCAACCGGCTGTCACCCCGTGCGAAGGCGCCACTGAGGCGCGCTCGCCGACCTTCAGAGGGGCGTCGCGACATCCAGCGTCGTTAGTCGGCGTCACCGCGGTCGGCGGTGACGCCGAAACACGGCCCGCACCAGCGGCGCTCGTCAGCGACGCGCAGCGAAGAAAACGGCGGTCGACGATCAGCGGCTTCCGGACGCCAGCCACGTTCGATCAGGGCGCCGTACACATCCGGACGTCGCCGTTGCCGTAGACGTGATTGGTCGTCTCGGGGCAGACGGCGGCCTCCGAGAGATCGAGGTTCGCGGCCGTCTCGCGTTCGGTCAGGAAGTACGACGCGCCCGCTGACTGGTACTGGCGGTACACCGCCGTCTCGTGCGTCGTCGGTCGCCCGTCCCTGAGCTTGATCGGCTCCGCGTGGTGGGCGCCGGTCCGCTCGAAGACGGTCTGGTAGGGATGGTCGGTGTACAGCGGCCGATCGGTCGATCGGTCGATCTCGTCGATCGTCTCGACGGCGGCGAGCTCCGTCTCGGTGTACGAGAGGCGCTCGCGCTCGCCCGGGAACACCGGCGAGTCGGGCGTCCCGTCGCTCGACACGAGCATCACGCCCGGGAACAGCAGGGCGAACAGCACCAGACCCGCGAGGACAACTCGCGGCGAGAGGTACGACGAGAGGTAGCTGAGGCCGGCCGCGCCCACCAGCACCATCGGCGCGTAGAGGAACGCGAACCAGCGGCCGGGGACGAAGTTCCGGATCCCGAACAGCGGCAGTCCCAGCGCAAGGAACAGCATCACGACGATGCTGGTCAGCAGCGTGAACGTCGTCTGGCTGGCCAGATCCTGCCGGAGCACGACGAGGCAGCCGACGACGGCGAGCAACAGCAACAGCAGGAAGCCGACCGTGTCGAAGTAGATCGCGAGTTCGGCCGCGAGTTGCGACCCGCCACCCCCGGCTGCGGCCGCCTCCCCGCCGCTCGCCTCGGACCCGCCGGCGAGGTTCAGGAACCCGGCGGAGGTCGCGAGCGTGTCGTAGAAGTACCCCAGCATGGTCTGGAGGAACGTGTCGCCCTGGTACGGCGTCAGCGACCACATCAGCGTGATGAATCCGAGGTCGAACACCAGCAGGCCGATCATGTTCACCGGCTCGCGGATCCGATTGAGCAGCGGCGTGATCGTGTCGCCGGTGCCCACGACGTCGAACTTGACGAGCCCCTGCGCGAACAGGCAGGCCGCCACCAGCACCAGCATGATGAACGAGGAGATCTGGTGGGTCAGGATGACCGCGACGCTGATCCCCACGAGCAACAGGAACTCCCGGTGCTGGTAGCCTGTGTGCATGAGCAACACCAGCAACAGAAGCACCGCGAGGAAGAAGATGAGCCCCATGCTGGTGGGGATGATGTGGATCCCCCACCGAATCACGTGGTCCGAGACGGCGTACAGCGCCGTCGCGAGCAGCGACCAGCGAACCGGAAGCAGCGTCCGGGCCGTCCCGTACAGCAGGAGCAGCGACAGCGGCATCGCCACGCCGAGCGTGAGATGGAGGCTCGTTCTGAGCGACACGTCGAACAGCTGGGCGCCTGTGACGACCAGCAGGTGGTACAGCGGCGACGCGTAGTACTTCTCGTCGGCGATCGGGGCGAGCGACCCCTGTTCGAGGATCGCCCCGGCGTACCGGGGGACGTGCGTCCAGATGTCGATGCCGATGAACCCCGGCGTCGTCGCGAGCGCGGCGAAGCGAACGACGAACGCGAACGCGAGGATCTGGCCGAGCGCGACGCCGGCGTGGACGTCCTCGTCGTTCGCGAATAGGATCTGGCCGAGCAACAGCGCGCCGACGACTGCGCCGAGGTCGTAGAACAGCTTCGTGCGGCCCCCGCCGACGGCGGCTGCCAGCACCATCGCGGCCAGACCGAACAGCGTGACGCTCGGGAGCAGCCGCGTCGTGCCGCGCGAGAACCGGATCGGGGCGCCGGATTCGCGCGTCCTGCGGGCCGCCAGCAGGTACAGGATACAGGCGACGCCGAGCACGATCGGCAGCGTCCGGATGTAGATCTGCGACGCCAGGAATCGCATCGGAAAGAGCAACGCTGCCGTCAGCAGTCCGAGAACCGCCGCAACGACGTCGATACCGACGGACTGCAGTCTGTCGGCGGCGCGGCGCCGGACTCCGATCACGGACCTCCACCTCTCGACGCGGTCACGAAATCACCCTCCACGGGACAGTCACGCGTCGGCCCTCCCGGACGGGCGGTCCGCTGTCGCGCGATCGGCCGAGCGTTCGAGCACGTCCTCGTAGACGTCGACGAGGCGCTCGCCCATCCGTTCGAGGCTCGTCGCCTCGAGCTGTTCGCGCCCGTCGGAGCGCTCGTCGGCCGCGAGGACGCTCGCGAGTCCCTCGACGAGGTCGTCCTCGGAGTCGCAGACGCGGGAGTGCGCGACGCCGTCGAGGCTCTCCGCGACGAAGCCGACGTCGGTCGCGACGACCGGAACGTTGCACATCGCGGCCTCCTTGACGACCATCGGGCCGCTCTCGCGCCGCGAGGTCACCAGCACGGCGTCGCTGGCGTTCATGTACGTCGGAACGTCCTCGTGGGGCGCGTCGTACACCGCCTTCAGCGTGACGTCCTGTGGCACCCGCTCGACGACGCGCTCGGCCAGCGGATGGTTCTTCACCTCGCGGTCCGGGTCGTAGGGGAACAGGACGACGCGCTCGTCGCGGTCCCAGCCGAGTTCGTCCCTGGCGGCCGCCCGCGATTTCGGCTGGAACCGCGAGGCGTCGATCCCGAACGGGACGACGCTGTGGGGACACTCCAGGTGCTCCGAGACCGCCTCGGACGGAGCGACGACCGCGTCGCTGCGTCGCGCGGCCAGCGCGCTGACCTCGTCGAGCCACTCGGCGTGGCCCATGATCTCGGAGCCCCAGAGGCTGAGTACGACGGGTCGCTTCGGCTGCGCGAGGGCGAGCAGCCCGACGAGCCCGTAGTTCGCGTGGACGACGTCGTAGTCCCCGAGCGACTCCTCGAGGATGCGCGCGTAGAACCGGAGGTAGCTCGACCGGGAGCGGCGCTCGCCGCCCCTCGCGGGCAGCGAGACGGTCGTACACGAGACGCCGTTCTTCTCCAGGGCCCGCACCTGCTGGGTGAAAAACGGCGACTCGGTGGTGACGAGCTGGAGGACGTTCACGCGATCCCCTCCGTTCGCCCGACGGCTCGCTCGCTCGCCAGCAGTCGGTCGACGATCACGCCCGTCGTGTCGCACTTCTCCTCGAGGAGCCGGTCGCGACGCCGCTCCCAGTCCGGCGGATCGTCGTCCTTCAGCAGCGAGACCGCCTTTCGCAGGGCGCCGATCTGTCGGTTCTCGCCGTGGAACCGGTAGAGCAGCCCGTACTCGCGGTCGAGCTCGTCGGTGAGGCCGGTCTCGAGCGAGTTGACGTACAGCGCCGGCGTCCCGAGCACCGCGCTCTCGGCGGCCATCGTCGCGCCCTCGCCGACGAACAGGTCCGCGCGGGCGAGCAGGTCGTGCATCCGGTGGGGCGCGACCGTCGCCCGCCGGTCCTCGATCCGCTCGGGCAGCGGCGCCTCCGAGGTGACCAGCACCGTCGCCCCGGCGGCTTCGAGTTCTTCGACCGCGTCCCGCACGTCGCCGAAGCCGCCGTTGCCCACGTCATGGGAGGCGCTCCAGTCGACCAGTCGGAACACGACGACCGTGTCGTCCTCGTCGACGCCGACGTCCTCCAGCACGGACGGGTCCGGAGTGAACCGGTCGGGATGGAGATAGGCCAGCTCGTGCTGGCCCGGGTAGCGGTGTTGCTTGGGCCCGATGGCTTCGCGGTAGCACTCGGGCGTGCAGATCTCGTCGGCGAAGGGGAACGCGAGCCGGTTCGAGAGCGTCGCGTGTTCGGTGTCGGTGAAGGCGACCCCTCGCGCGCCGACGAGCGTCGCGACGTGGCACGCCGAGACGCCGCCGACGCCCGCGACAACGTCCGGACCGATCCGTCTGGCGGCCCGCAACAGCCGCCACTCGTAGCTCAGCTGGGTCACCGGGAGCGAGGAGACCGATCCGGACTCGTCGACGAGCACCGTGTACTCGATCCCGTAGGTGTCCAGCAGCTCTCTGATGATCGACTTGTCCCGCACGAACACGTGCGCGTCGTGCCCGCGCACCCGGAGTTCGTCGATCGCGTGCCGGAAGAAGTGGACGTGTGCCGGGTGCTGGATCGACAGCAGGACGTCCATCAGCCCCACCTCCGGGCGCGGATCGCGCTCGTCGATCGATGCGCTACGCCGGTCTCGTCCGTGTTCCGGCTGCGCTGGCAGTTCATACTCCGGCTGCGCTGGCAGTTCATACTCCGGCTGCGCTGGCAGTCCATGCTCCGGCTGTGCTGACAGTTCATAATCTCGTGTACGCGATGTCGTTCGCCTCGGCGCTCGATTCGTCCAGAACGCCGGGAACGTCCACGACCAGCGGATCGTCATTCAGTTCCGCAGCGACGTCGGCCAGTTCCAGGCCGGCAAACTCGTCGTGGCCGGTGGCGACGACGATCCCGTCGAACCCCTCGAACGACGGCACCGACTGGATCTCGACGTCGAAGCGTTCGCGCATCGCCGCCGCGTCGGCGTGGGGGTCGAAGCCGACGACCTCGACGTCGAACGTCTCCAGTTCGTCGATGACGCCCTCGACCTCCGAAGTCCGGATGTCGCCGACGTTGGGCTTGTACGCCAGCCCCAGCACCAGGAGGCGACTGTCCTGAAACACCTTGCCGCAGTTGTTGAGTTCCTTGAGCGTGAGCTCGGCGGCGTGCTTGGGCATGTACTCGTTGATCTCTCGGGCCTGTAGGGTGAGTTTCGGCGAGAACCCCTCGCGCTCGCTCCGGTGGGCGAGATACAGCGGGTCGACCGGGATGCAGTGGCCCCCGACCAGCCCGGGGGAGTAGTCGTGGAAGTTCCACTTCGTCCCGGCGGCCTCCAGCACCTCGTCGGTCTCCAGGCCCAGCCGATCGCAGACGATCGAGAGCTCGTTGACCAGCGCGATGTTGATGTCCCGCTGGACGTTCTCGATCACCTTCGCCGTCTCGGCGGTCTCGATCGTGTCCGCCCGGTGGACGCCGGCGTCGACGATCGTCTCGTAGAGCCGTGCGAGATCATCGCGGACCGCGTCGGTCCGCCCGCTGACGATCTTCACGACGTCGCGCACGCCACGCCCTTCGTCGCCCGGCGAGGCGCGCTCGGGCGAGTAGCCGACCTCGAACTCGTCGCCGACGGCGTAGCCGGACGCTTCCTCTATCGCCGGGACGAGCACGCGCTCGGTCGCGCCGGGGAACACGGTCGACTCGAGGACGACCGTCGTCCCGGGGTGGGCGTGCTCGCCGACCGTCTCGCCGGCGGCCTCGACGTACTCCAGGTTCGGATTCTGCAGATCGTCGATCGGCGTCGGCACGGTCACGACGACGTAGTCGGCGTCGCCGATCGCGGTCGGGTCGTCGCTGAAGAAGACTTCGGAGCGCTCGACGGCGACGTCGCCGACGTCGCCGGTCGGGTCCTCCCCCCTATCGAGCGCAGCCACCTTCTCGGCGTCGACGTCGTAGCCGAGCACGTGGTGCCCCGCGTCGTCGAACGCGAGCGCGAGCGGCAGGCCGACGTAGCCCAGACCGACGATGCAGATCCTGTCAGCCATCCAGCCCCACCCCCTCGTACCGGACGCGGCCGTCGCCGCGCAACTCCGTCAGCGCCTGTCGGCCGTCGACGACGACCAGCCGGCCGTCGGCCTCCCCTTCCGGATCGCCGCCCAGTTCGGGGACGTCGATCCGCTCGAACTGCTCCTGGGCCGTGACGAGCACGACCGCGTCGTACGACGGCGACGGCAGGGTCATCTCCTCGCCGACGGCCCCGGACGCGATCCGCGACGCCGCCAGCCGGTCCGCGGCGACGATCGAGGCGCCCGCGTCGCGGAACGCCTCGTACTCGTCGAGCACCGGATCGACGGCGTGGACGGTCGCACCGGCGTCGTCCAGGCGCTCGATCGCGGGCAGCGCCGGCGTCGCGCGGATCTCGGCGACGCCCGGCCGGTAGGTCAGCCCCATGACGAGCACGTCGGCGTCGGCCGGGTCGATCCCCTCAGCGTGCAGGCCGTCGAGCGCGAGTTCGGCGGTGTAGCCCGGCATCGCCTCGTTGACGTCCCGGGCGGTCTCCATGAGCCGCGAGTCGGCGTCGAACGGCTCGATCAGGAAGTGCGGGTAGTAGGGGATGCAGTGGCCCCCGACGCCCGCGCCGGGGTCGTGGATGTCGCAGTACGGCTGGCCGTTGGCGGCTTCGATCGCCTCGACGACGTCGATCCCCAGCCGGTCGCCGTGGCGCGCCAGCTCGTTCGCCAGCGCGATGTTGACGTCGCGGTAGACGCCCTCGAACACCTTCACCGACTCCGCGGTGGTCGCGTCCGAGACGCGGACGACGTCGTTGTCGGTGATCTCGCCGTAGATCAGCTCGGCGGCCCGCGCGCTCTCGGCGTCGGCGCCGCCGACGATCTTCGGGTGGGCGCCGCGGATGTCGGCCAGGGCCCGACCGCTGGACGTCCGCTCCGGGCAGAACGCGAGGCCGAACTCGCCGAGTCTGAGCCCGCTGCGCTCCTCGAGCAGCGGCAGCAGGACGTCCCTGCAGGTCCGCGGCGGGAGCGTCGACTCGAAGACGACGAGATCGCCCGGTTCGAGCCCCGCCGCGACGTCGGCGGCGACGTCCTCGACGATCGAGAGGTCCGGCTCGTCGTCATCGACGAGAGTCGGGACGATGACGACGTGGACGCTCGCCTCTGCGGCGGCCTCTTTCCCCGCCGTCGTCGCCTCGAACGCGTCGTCGGTGACGGTCTGCCAGACGAGCTCCGCCAGTCCCGGCTCGCCGCCGACGTGGCACTCGCCGTCGTTGACCGACCGGACGACCTCGTCGTCGACGTCGACGCCGGTCACGTTCCCGGTGGCCTCGGCGTACGCGGCCGCGAGGGGCAGTCCCATCTTCCCGAGGCCGTACACCGCGACCGGCACGCGGCCGGTCCGCAGCGCATCGCGACGCCGATCCTCGGTGACGTCTGTGCCGTAGAGCTTCTCGGCGGTCTCCGTGGCGCTCATATGTCGTTCCCCCCTTCGAGCGCGGGCGGCAGCGGCTCGTGCTCGCTCGGCGTCCCGACCGCGAGCGAGTCCGCCGGAACGTCCTCGGTCACGACGGCGCCCGCCGCGACGAAGGCGTTTTCGCCGACCGTCACGCCCGGGAGCACCGTCGCGTTCGCGCCGATCGAGGCGCCGCGCTCGATCGTCGGCCCCTCCAGCTCCGCGTCGTCGCGCACCGGGTACCGGTCGTTCGTCAGCACCGCGTTCGGCCCGACGAACACGTCGTCGCCGATCACGGTGCCGGGCGGCACGTACGCGCCCGTCTGGATGCTCACGTTCGAGCCGATCGTCGCGTCGCCGTCGACGACGGCGTTCGTCCCCACGAGCACGTCGTCGCCCAGCCGCGACCCCTCGCGGACGAGCGCGCCGTGGCCCGTGGCGAAATCGTCGCCAATCTCCACGTCGGCGTAAATGATCGTCCCGGAGCGGATCGTCGCGTCGTCGCCGATCTCCGGGTCGGCGTCCTCCGGCGGGTAGCCGATCGTCGCGCCCTCGTCGACGTTCTCGGGGCGCTCGACGGTTCGCGTCACGCGCTCACCTCCATGACCCGTTCGTCCGAGTCGTCCCGTCGGGCGAGGAGCGCGTACGCGAGCAGTGCTACGACAGTTGCGGCCAAGGTTCGCTTCGATAGCATGGTGTGATCCGACCGCGACGCCGTGGCCGCGGTCGGTACCCACTCCCGGCCCTACCCGGTTTACTATCGGTCGAATAAGACGCCGCGTTAGCCGCCCCGTAAGCGGTTCGGGACCGTTTAGTCGGCGCCGCCGTCCGCCCGGAGCGCACGCCGATCGGCGGTCTCGATCTCGTCGGTGATCGTCTCGGTCAGTTCGAGCGCGCGCAGCCCGTCCTCCCCGCTGACGACGGGGTCGGTGTTCGTCGCCGCCGCCTCGACGAACGACCGGAGCTCGTTCTTGAGCGGCTCGCGCCGCTCGACGGTGACGCGCTCGACGACGTTCTCGTGACGGTGCCGGACGTTCCCGTCGCCCCGGACGAACTCCGGCGACGACGACCGGTGGATCTCGATCGTCTGGTCGATGAAGTCGGCCTTCACCCGACAGTCGCGCGCGGAGATCGTCAGCTCCCGGACCTTCTCCTGGGTGACGCGGCTGGCCGCGAAGCGCGCCACGACGCCGGTGTCGAGCTCGGCGTTCGCGACGGCGTAGCTGCCGTCGTCCCGCCCCGTCGCCGCGACCGACTCGACGCTCCCGCCGAGCGTGTCGAGCACGACGTCGAGGTCGTGGATCATCAGGTCCGTCACGACGGAGTCGCCGATCTCGCGGTCGAGCGGCGGACCGAGCCGCTCGGCGCTCGCCGCGAACACGTCGAGGTCGTCGACGAGCTCCTGGAGCGCGGTGACGACCGGGTTGAACCGCTCGACGTGGCCGACCTGCAGCGTGACGTCCCGCTCGGCGGCTCGCTCGACGAGATCGCGTCCCTCGGCCGGGTCGGCGACGAACGGCTTCTCGACGAGCACGTCGACCTCGCGCTCGATGCACTCGCTCGCCGTCTCGTGGTGGAATCGCGTCGGGACGGCGATCGAGACCGCCGCCGCGGCTTCGAGGAGGTCGTCGAGCGGGAGCGCCTCGGTGCCGAGCCGGTCGGCGACCTCCCGCGCCCGCTCCGGGTCGGCGTCGTAGACGCCCGCGAGTTCGGTCGCGTCGAGTTCGTCGTAGACGCGCGCGTGGTTCTCCCCCATGCTGCCGACGCCGACGACGCCGGCGGGAATCCGATCGCTCACGCCGGCACCCCCGAGTGCTCGGCGATCGCGCGGCCGATCCGCTCGACGTCGTCCTCGTCGACGCCGGGGTGGACGGGCAGCGAGAGCACCTCGTCGGCGAGCCGCTCGGCGACGGGCGCGGCCGCGCCGACGCCGTCGTACGCCGGCTGTTCGTGGATCGGCGTCGGGTAGTAGACGCCGGTGTCGATCCCGCGCTCGTCGAGCGCGGCCGCGACCGCCTCGCGGTCCGAACAGCGGACGGTGTACTGGTGGTAGGCGTGGCGCCGCCGGTCGGGCTCGGCCGGCGTCGCGAGCGGCGAGTCCGCGAGCGCCTCGTCCAGCAAGGCCGCATTTTGCCTGCGCGCCGCGACGAACTCGGGGAGCCGCTCCAGTTGCGCGCGGCCGATCGCCGCCGCCAGGCTCGTCATCCGGAAGTTGTGCCCGAGCTCGACGTGCTCGTACCCGTCGGCGGAACGACCGTGGTTGACGAACCGCTCGGCGGCCCGCGCGATCTCCGGGTCGTCGGTCGTGATCATCCCGCCCTCGCCGGTCGTCATGTTCTTCGTGGGGTAGAAGGAGAACGCCGCGGCGTCGCCCAGCGAGCCGACGCGCCGCCCGTCGAACTCGGCGCCGTGGGCCTGCGCGGCGTCCTCGACGAGCGGAACGTCGTAGTCGTCGGCGATCTCGCGGAGCCGGTCCATCGCCGCCGGCAGGCCGTAGAGGTGGACCGCGAGGATCGCGTCGATCTCGCCGTCCCGCGCGCGGATCATCCGCTCGACGCTGTCGGGATCCAGCGTGAACGTGTCGGCCCGCACGTCGGCGAACACGGGCTCGCCGCCGGCGAAGCGGATCGCGTTCGCGCTCGCGACGAACGAGAACGGCGACGTGACGACGGCGTCGCCGGGTTCGACGCCGACGGCGTGAAGCGCGGCGTGGAGCGCGGTCGTTCCGTTCGACGTCGCGACGCCGCGCTCGGCGCCGCAGTAGTCGGCGAACTCCGATTCGAAGGCGCGGACCTCGGGCCCGTCGGCGAGCTGGCCCGATTCGAGCGCGCTCTGGATGCGCTCTCGCTCTTCGGCGCCGACCGCCGGGTCGGCGATGGGGACGCGGTCGGGCGGCTGTTCGTCTGCGGTTCGTGTCGACGAGGACTGATCGTTCGTTCCACTCATGTGTAGTTCGGCGGCCGCTCCGGGCGAATCGACGGGAGCGGGCCACCTTCCGGTCGATACTGGCGCGCCTCGGGCCCATTATTATCCGTCGGATAAGCTAGATAGGGGCGGGGCGAGTCCGTCGACTCGCCCGTCCGGACTCGCCGGATTTCTCCATACCTCCGCGTTAGACCGTCTCCTCCTCGTTTACGGTGTGGCCAAGCTCGGAGGTCCGGCGCTGGCAGCGCCTTACGCGGTGGCCAAAAACGTGAACGGTCTCGACCGTACTTCATCGCGGCGCGCTTTTCGCCCGGTGATGCTCGGAACAGCAGTTCGATCGACGCTCGACGTGGTGTGTGCCGTCCTGTTTGCGATTCTGGCGGCGGCGGTACTCCTGCGAGGCGATCCCGGGACGCCGCTCCGGATCGTTCTGGGGCTGCCGCTCGTGCTCTTCGTCCCCGGCTACGTCCTGATCGCGGCGCTGTACCCGGAGCGACACAGCGGCGCCTCGGTCAGCGACGAGTCGCCGATCAGCCGGCCCAAGGAGACGATCGACGGGCTCCCGACGGCGACGCGGCTCGGACTCTCGCTCGCGCTCAGCCTCGCGATCGTTCCGACGGTCGCGTTCGTCGCGAACTTCGCGGTCGGCGGCGTCGGCCTCCGACCCGTAATGCTCGGGACAGTCGGGATCGTCGTCCTCTCCGGCCCGGTGGCGATCGTCGCCAGAGTCAGGCTTCCGCCGGACGGCCGGTATCGCCCGTTCTCGGGCGCAAGCCTGGGCTCCGCGATCGACCGGTACTACCGGCGCGGGACGGACGGGATGATCGGAAATCGCCCGTTCGAGGCGGGATCTCGCCGCGGGGTGATCCTCAACGTGGTGCTCGCCGCGAGCGTGCTCGTCCTCCTGAGCAGCGTCGCGGTCGGCTTCGCCATCCACGACGGCGACGAGTTCACCGAGTTCTACCTCACGACCGAGACGGGCGACGGCGAGTACGCCGCGGCGTCGACCGACGCCTTCGCGTCCGGCGACGCGCCGACGCTGTACCCCACGGTCACGAACGGGGAGGGCGGCGACCGCGAGTACGCGGTCGTCGCGCTCCACCAGGAGGTCGACCGGACCGGGAACGGGACGACCGTCGTCGGCGAGACGGAACTCGACCGGTTCTCGCTGTCGGCCGACGCCGGCGAAACCGCGCGCGTCGCTCACGACGTCGATCCGCCGGCGACCGGACCAAACCACCGAATCGTCTACCTGCTGTACGTCGGCGACGCTCCGGACGATCCCTCGCGCGAGGGCGCGTACCGGTACGTCCAGCTGTGGACCGGCGAGGACGGCCAGCAGCAACTCGATGCCGGAGGAGTACAGCAACTCGATGCCGGAGGAGTACAGCAACTCGACGCCGGAGGCCGGTAGCCGATGTGGCCCTGGGAGCACCTGGCGTTCGGCTACGTCTGGTACTCGCTGCTCTCGCACCTCGGTCGCGGCGAGACGCCGACGTCCGGACCCGTGGTCGCGCTCGGCGTCGCGACGCAGCTTCCGGACCTGATCGACAAGCCGCTCTCGTGGAGCGTCGGGCTGTTCTCGACCGGCTCCGCGCTCGGCCACTCGCTGGTGTTCGCCGGGCCGCTGTGTCTCGGCGCCGTCGTCGCCGCCGATCGCCTCGACCGGCCGCGCTACGGCGCCGCGATCGCGGTCGGCTACGCGTCGCACCTCGCCGGGGACGTGCTGAGCCCGCTCCGATCCGGCGGCGGGCTCGCGGTGTACCGGGTCCTCTGGCCGTTCGTTTCGCTCCCCGCGTACGAGACGCAGCTCGGCTTCGTCGAGCGGACCGCGCTGTACCTCCGGCAGTCGATCGCGGCCGCGGCGACCTCCGATCTCCTGCTGGCGCTGGTCGCGTACACCGCCGTCCACCTGCTGGTCGTCGCGCTCTGGCTGTACGACGGGGCGCCGGTGCTCCGGTGGCTGCTGGAACGCGGCGCGACGACCCGGCGTCGCTGAGCAGGCTATCGGAGGCGGGTAGGGTTTCGGCCCAGCGGATCGGTTTACCGTCCGCGTAAGCGGCGTCCCGATCGTCTCTCCCGACCGCTTAGACTGCGTATAGGAAAGCTGCCGGGACGACGTGCTCCGGGTACCGAATGACGCGTACCGAGCGACCCTTCGACCGCCGCCGACGGATCGAGCGCGAAACGACCCCCGCGGTGCGGACTCCGGACGGTGATGCGCGATGACGACCGCCGCGAGCCGCCGGATCGACGACGTCCGGCTCGCGACCGCCGAGATCGCCGGCTTCCTCGACGCCGCCTGGACCGGGCCGGACGTGACGATCCGGAGCACCGACGCGCTGGACCGCGCCGGCCCGGAGGACCTCGCGTTCTGCGTCTACGAGGATCCCGATCGGCTCCGCGAGTCCGACGCGGGCGTCGTCGTCTGCCCGGAGACGATGCCGGCTCTCTCCGGCCGGTCGCTCGTCCACAGCTCGTGGCCGAAGTTCGACTTCGTCAGGGTGGCCCGCGAGTTCTTCCGGCGGCCGATCGAGCAGACCGAGATCCACCCGACGGCGGTCGTCGAGGAGGGCGCCGAGATCGGCGAGCGGTGCCGGATCGGTCCTCACGCCCACGTCGGCGACGCCGTCACGATCGGCGACGACTGCGCGGTCGGCGCCGGCGCGGCGATCGGCGGCGCCGGGTTCGGGTTCGTCCGCAACGAGTCCGGGCGACCGCTGCGCCAGCCCCACCGGGGCGAGGTCGTCGTCGAAGACGACGTCGCCGTCGGCGCGAACGCCTCGATCGATCGGGCGGCGTTCGGCGAGACGGTCGTCCGCGCGGGCGCGAAGCTCAGCGGCAACGTCCACGTCGCCCACCACGCCGAGATCGGGCCGGACGTCACGGTCGCCGCCGGCTGCTGTTTCGCGGGCGGGTCGACCGTCGGCGCGCGGGTCGAGGTTCACCCGAACGTCACCGTCGCCACCGACGTCAGCGTGGGCGCCGACGCCGAGGTGGGCGCGAACTCGGCCGTCCTCGACGACGTCCCGCCGGGCGTCACCGTCGCGGGCTCGCCCGCGGAGGTGCTCGAATGACGATCGCGGAGACCAGGGTCGAGGAGCTGACGTTCACCTTCGAGTGGTACGAGCAGTTCCTCGACGCGCTCCGCGCTCGTGGCCGCCGATTCCGCGGTTACCGCGACGACCTCTCCGCCGGCGACGTGGTTCTCCGCCACGACGTCGACTGGTCGCTCCGGAGCGCGCTCGAAACCGCCCGAATCGAGTCCGAGCGCGGCGTCTCGGCGACGTACTTCGTTCTCACCACGTCGCCGTTCTACAACCTCCTGCACAAGCCCAACCGGCGGATCCTCGATCGGATCGAGGCGCTCGGCCACGACGTGGAGCTGCACTTCAGCACCCACCAGTACTGGGACGCCGAGCCGCCCGAGCGCGAACTCCGCGAGCGCGTCCGGTCGGAACGAACCGTGCTCTCGGAACTGGTCGACGGCTCCGTCGACGTCGTCTCGTTCCACCGGCCGCCGGAGTGGGTGTTCCGACGCGAGTTCGACGGGTTCGTCAGCGCCTACGAGGAGCGGTTTTTCACCGATATCGCGTACCGCGCCGACTCCAACCAGCGCTGGCGCGACGAGTCGCCCCTGGCGGGGCCGCTCCCGGACAAGATGCAGGTGCTCACCCACCCGGGGCTCTGGGGCGTCGAGGACGCCGGGTTCGCGGAGCGACTCCGAAGCCACGAGGAGCGCACCCTCGGCCGCACGCGTCGGTTCATGGAGGACCAGTTCATCGAGAAGAAGTACAACATCGACGACTTCTGCCCGGTCGACGCCCGGTGACCGGCGTCCGTCGTTTCGTCCGCGGAACGCCCCGTTAGAATCCGATTTCTTCGACTGTTTCGGCCAGTTGCGAACCCTCCCGCCCGGTAAACAGCTACTTTTCTCGCAACATTATTGCTTATCGCCACTATAGTAAATCAACCGTCTCCCGAACGGGTAGATGCGGTTCAAACCATGGGAGAGCAACTCAAAAGACGGCGATTCGTCAGTATCGCTGCTGCGATCGGAACAGCCGCCGTCGCCGGCTGCACGGACAGCGGCTCCGGCGAGGACGGCAATCAGTCCGATCCGGGGGAAGACGACGAGTTAGGATCGAACGAGTCCGACTCGGGCGACGAGGCGGACGGAAGCGATGAGTCCGCGCTCGACGACAACGAAAGCGAGGAAGACGTCGGCAGCGAAACGGACAACGAGTCCGACTCGACGACCGACAACGAGAGCGGAGGAGGCAACGAGTCCGACTCGACGACCGACAACGAGTCCACGCTCGGCGACGAGGAGACGACCACCGACGACAACGTGAGCGACGCCGAGGACGGGGGTGACGACGGACTCTGAGGCCGCGATGATCGACGAGGATTCCTGACGCCAGCGGTACCGCGGCCGTGTCTGGCCGTACCGCTTTTTGTGCTGCCGAACTCCACGCAGTCTCGCGGGCCGATACACACCGATCGTAGCGGCGCGTCGACCAACGATTTTCCGTCCCGACGTGGTACCCGCAAACGGGGGATCCAGAATGAGCCAGGATGCAGCCAAAACGACCAGCGACGAGGTCGACGAACGACAGCTAGAGCTCGCGAAGGCAGAGGGCGAGGCGTACACGCGCTCGCTCGACTACATGATCGAGGAAGTCGCGGACGCCGGCGGCGACATGCGAACCGCCGAGGACTACGTCGTCGGCTACGCCCAGGAGGAAGCCGAGGGGATGTACCGGCTCGAAAGCGACGGCGAGTTCGAGTGGGTCGAGCCCGACGACGAGAACTGCCACCTCGAAGTCGCGGTGACGGACGCCGCGGACGGGCGGTTCGTCCCCGAACTCGACGTGCAGGCGACGCTCGACCCGGCGGAGGACGACGCCGATACCGTCGGGCCGTTCGAAGTGCCGTTCGTCTGGCACCCCGGCCTGTTCCACTACGGCACGAACCTCGAGGTGCCCGGCGAGGGCGAGTACGACCTGACGATCGAGATCGATCCGCCGACGTTCATGCGCCACGACGAGGAGAACGGCGATCGCTACGGCGAACCCGTCGAGGTGACGTTCGAGGACATCGAGATCGAGACCGGGCAGGACTGAGCGGCGCTCGCCGCCGGCTCAGAGCTCGTGGTCGATCGCCCAGTGGTGGAGGTGCCCGAACACCGGGAACAACGCTTTCGCCTTCGGCGTCGGCTCGTACTCGACGCGCGGGGGCGACTCGTCGTAGGACTCGCGCTCCAGCAGCCCGGCGTCGGTCAGGTCGCGCAGGCGCGCCGACAGCGTGTTCGGCGCGACGTCGAGCCCGGCTTCGAGGTCGCTGAACCGCAGCGGCTCGCCCGCGAAGGCGAACTCGCTCAGCACCGCCATGGCGTGGGCCTTCCCGAGCAGGTCCAGCAGCGACGCGACGGTCCCACGGACGCGCTCGCGCTCAGCGGGATCGAGCGAGTCGCGCAGTTCCGTCGCTTCCTCGCGAGACAGTTCGGGAAGATTCGAGGAGTCGTTCACGCGCTCCGTTCGGCGTCGTCCGAGCAAAAGCGTGTGGGTCGAGCGCCGGACGGCCGGCGGCTCAGGGCCGTTACTTCGAAGCTTCGAAGTTGCAAGTATTAGGCCGCTCGTCGCCAAGGCCCGGTATGCAGATCACCGTGTTCGGCGCGACCGGGCGGACCGGCGTCCCGCTCGTCCGGCAGGCGCTCGACCGAGGCCACGACGTCGTCGCGTTCGCGCGATCGCCCGAGAAACTTCCCGTCGAGGACTCCGCGCTCACAGTCGTCGAGGGCGACGCCTACGGCGGCGACGGCGTCGCCGAGGCCATCGCGGGCGCCGACGCCGTCGTCTCGGTGCTCGGCCAGACCGCCGAGGGGCCGGACGACCTGCTGACGGTCGCCGGCGACAACGTCCTCGCGGCGATGCGCGAGGCCGGCGTCGAGCGGTTCGTCACGCTCGTCGGCGCGGGCGTTCGCGAGGCGGGCGAAGACGTCTCGCTGTCGGGGAAGGCGATGGGGGTCCTGTTGAAACTGTTCGCCGCAGACGTGCTCGACGACGCCGCGGAACACGTTCGGCGCGTCGGGGCGACCGACCTCGACTGGACGGTCGTCCGCGCGCCGCGACTGACCGACGGCGCGGGGACCGGCGAGTACCGCGCGGGCGACGTCGACCTCGGCTTCGAGTCGGTCGCCCGCGCGGACGTCGCCCGCTTCGTGCTCGACTGCGTCGAGGACGACCTGTACGTCGGCGAGCTGCCGAAGGTGGGGGCAGCGTGAGCGACCGGTCCGCCCGGACCGTGCTGGTCACCGCCGCGACGGGCACCGTCGGTCGTCACGTCGCGGACGAGTTAGCGAATCGCGACTGCGACGCGAGGCTCGCGACCCGGAATCCCGCCGCCGTCCCCGACCGCTTCGAGGCGGCCGAATCAGTCGTCGAGTTCGACTTCGACCGACCGGAAACGTGGGGTGGGGCGCTGGAGGGCGTCGACGGTGTCTTCCTGGTTCGGCCGCCCGGCGTCGACACCGGTGACCTGGGCTCGTTCGTCGACGCGGTCGCCCGCGTCGGCGTCGATCAGGTGGCGTACCTCTCGACGCTCGGCGCGGACAGGAACGTGCTCATCCCCCACCACCGGATCGAACGCCGCATCGAGGACGCGGGCGTCGCCTGCACCTTCCTGCGCGCGTCCTTTTTCATGCAGAACCTCCACGAGGTCCACGGAGACGACATCGTCGAGCGAGACGAGATTTTCGTGCCCGCCGGCGGCGGCGAGACCAGTTTCGTTGACGCCCGCGACGTCGGCGCGGTCGCCGCGCGCGTGCTCGCCGAGTCCGGCCACCTGAACGTCGCCTACGACCTGACCGGGCCCGAAGCGCTCGACTACGACGCGGTCGCAGCGGCGTTTTCCGACGTGCTGGATCGACCCATCGAGTACGCCGACCCGTCGATCCCGGCGTTCGTCCGGCGGATGCGGTCGCGGGGGCACCCGCTCGGGTACGTCCTGTTGATGGTCGGCATCTACGCGACCGCGAGACTCCGACTGGCCGATCGCGTGACGGACGACGTCGAGCGAATCCTCGGTCGCCCGCCGCGCGGGATTCGGACGTACGTCGCCGACTACGCGGACCGGTTTCGCCCCGGCGTCGCCTGACCGCGCGCCGAACACGTTCCCGAAGACGTTTATCGTGCTCGCGCATAGATACGTCAACGACCGGAAACCGGCGACCGGTTCACGTTTCTGTTACGCTTCTCGTATTCGTTACCCTTATGCCGCGCGCGACCCAAGCTATCGCTATGTCTAACGCAGCGTCGATCGCCGTCGGGCACGACGAACTGGCCGTCCTGAAGCTGCTGGCGCTCGACGGCGGCATCGGCGGCGAGATGAAGGTCTCCTGCGCCGACGTCGCCGAGCAGGTCGACGCCTCCACGCAGACGGCGTCGCGGCGCCTCCAGCGCCTCGACGACGCCGGCTACGTCGAGCGCGAGACCGTCACCGACGGGCAGTGGATCGCGATCACAGACGACGGCGAGCAGGCTCTGCGCGCCGAGTACGAGGACTACCGGCGGATCTTCGAGGGCGCGTCGTCGGTCGAGCTGGCCGGCACCGTCACCGGCGGGATGGGCGAGGGCCGCCACTACATCTCGCTGCCGGGGTACATGCGCCAGTTCGAGGAGCGACTGGACTACGCGCCGTTCGAGGGGACGCTCAACGTCGACCTGACCGACGCCAGCGTCCGCCGGCGCTCCGCGCTGGAGTCGCTCGAACCGGTCCCGATCGACGGCTGGGAAGACGACGAGCGAACCTACGGTCCGGCGATCTGCTACCCGGCGACGATCGCGACCGCCGACGGGCACCGCTACGAGGGAGCCCACCTCATCACGCCCGAGCGCACCCACCACGACGAGGACCAGATCGAACTGATCGCGCCCGACCGGCTCCGCGACGAGCTGGGTCTGGAGGACGACGAACAGGTCACCGTCACCGTCGAGGAGCGGCGATGAACGGCGACACCGACGTCAAGGTCGGCGACGCCGACGCCGCGAGCGCGGTCGACGCGGCCGTCGCGGCGTTCCGCGAGGGCCGGCCGGTCTGCGTCCACGACTTCGACGACCGCGAGGGCGAGACCGACCTGATCTACCCCGCCCGCGCGGTCGACGCCGACGCCGTCGCCCGGATGCGCAACGACGCCGGCGGGCTGATCTGCACGGCGTTCTCCGATCCCGTCGCCGACGCGGCGGATCTGCCGTTCCTCGCGGACGTGATCGACCACCCCGCCGGCGAGACCGAGCACCTCGCGTACGGTGACCGCTCGTCGTTCTCGCTGACGGTCAACCACCGCGACGCGTTCACCGGCGTCACCGACGCCGACCGCGCGCTCACGATCACGGAACTGGGCGCGTTCGCCGAGCGCGTCGCGAACGGCGGCGAGCTCGACGCCGAGGACTTCGCCGGCGACTTCCGCGCGCCCGGTCACGTCCACGTGCTCCGGGCCGCCGAGGGGCTGCTCGACGACCGCCGCGGCCACACCGAACTCGGCCTCGCGCTGGCCGCCGCCGCCGATCAGCCGCCGGCGGTCGTCGTCTGCGAGATGCTCGACGACGACACCGGCGACGCGCTCTCGACCGCCGCGGCCCGCGAGTACGCCGCCCGAAACCACATTCCGTTCGTCGACGGCGACGCGCTCGTCGATCGGCTGGGGTGATCTGGATGTCCGGTGACCCGGGCTGTTCTTTCGATTATTGCGGCCGGTAGCTCTCTCGGCCCGCTCTCCGACATCGCAGGCGACGACTCGACTACGAAAGCCCTCGGCCCGCTCCTACGAACTTGGGCTACCGAGATTGCCGTGAATACTACGAAAGCCCTCGGTCCGCTCGCCGGTTCTCACGCGGATATCCTCACTGCGTTCGGATAGGGCCGCGTGAGAACCGGCCACCGTCCCTCGCCGGGAGAGCAAAGCTCTCCCGAGCCCTCGTTCGTTTCACTCACGAGGACGCCCTTTCAGTCCGCCAGGCCAGCATTGTGCGGGTCGCTTGCAGCGACCACGCACGCCCCCGCCCTCCCCCAGGACGCGACATGAAGTCGCGCCCGGCCGAGCGGCTGCGGTGGCGCGCGCTGTCGAGCCTTCAGGGCGAGACAGCGCCGCGCGAGGGACGAACGAGGGAGCAACGCGACCGAGTGAGTCGGATGGGGAGGACGTGGCTGCGGTCTGCTGTGGGCGGGACTGAAAGGGGCCGCTGCGCTCGACGCTGGCGGGTGCAGCAAGGACCGCAACGACCAAAGGGAGTGAGGACCGCAGCAAGCCCCCCGAGTCGAGCGCGGCGGGGGCTTTCAGAGAATTATGTGTAGTCGTTCCCGTTTTAGAGAGTGCGGCGGGGGCTTTCAGGGAGGTTGACGCTGATGTTATAGAGGGCGTTTCAGAGGCATTCAGGGACGTACAGTCGTTCAATGCTTCTTCGGAGAGCGCGACGAGGAACTCCGAGAGCGTGACGACTCCTAGAAGAACTTCTTCAGATCGTCCCGCTTGGCGTCCTCCAGGTGCCCGCGGATCGCCTCCTCCATCGGCCCGATCGACCCTCGCTTCGCCGTGATCGGCGCGATCGTATCTTGCCACTGCTTCCACGGCGGGTACAGCCCCAGCCGGTCGCAGATGTCGTTCAGGCGCTCGTCCTCGTCGTCGACCTTGTCCATCTTGTTGACCGCGACCACGGTCGGGACGCTGACGTCCCGCAGGAAGTGGAACATCTCGACGTCGTGGGGGATCTCGTCCTCGCCGGAGTGACGGTCGATGATGTCCACAGCAGATTTGCCGTCGAGCACCAGCACGCCCGCGAGGATGTTGTCGGCGTACTCCTCGATGTAGCGGACGATGTCGGTCTTGATCTGCTCGCGGACGTCGTCGGGGACGCCGGACATGAACCCGAACCCCGGTAGGTCGGTGATCATGAAGTCGTCGCCCGCCCAGTCGTAGTGGTTCGGCGAGCGGGTAACCCCCGGCTTCCCGCCGGTCTCGAAGCTGTGGCCCGTCAGCTCCCGCATGATCGTCGACTTCCCGACGTTGGAGCGCCCGACCAGGATCACCTCGTCCGAGCAGTTCGGGCGGTTTTCGAACATACCGCGGCGTTGGCGCGCACCGGGGAAAAGGGTCGCGTTCGCGCCCGCTGCGGTTCTGCATCGCGCTCGCGTCCCGGTCGCGTCAGGACCGCACCGGCGTTCGGAACAGAAAGTACTATCAAGTGACACGAACACCGGGCCGTATGCGCCGCCGCGCCCTCCTCGCCGCAGCAGCGACCGGCACCGTCGCGACCGCGGGCTGTCTCGAAGCGCTCGGCATCCAGACCAGCGGGATCGTCGTCACGAAGCAAGTCTGGGGCCGCGTCGACCCCGAGCGGTCGGACGCCGAAGGCCCCGTTGCGACGTGGCTGCTCGACGACGGCGAACTGTCCGCGAATCTCCCCGAAGAGGACGCCCCGCTGCCGACCGACCTTCCGGTCGAGATCGACGACGACGCCGCGGCGTACCTCGACGAGAATCACGGTCCCTACGAACTCACGGTCAACATCTGCGAATCGCCCGGTACGTCCGACGGCGACTGTTCCGGGCCGACGATCGGCCGCGAGACGTTCAACGAGGTGCGACTCGGCGAGCGGGCGTCGATTTCGACGCTCTGACCTGGACCTTCGATGCCCTGCCCCGACACCTCGATGCGCTAACTCGACGCTCTCGACCGCCCGGCGCCGCTACGTGATCCCGACGCCGTAGCTCTGGTCGCGCGCGACGACCGTCTCCGGTTCGAACCGGATGAAACACCAGCGGTCGCTCCAGGGCGGAAGGAATCGGTCGTCCCAGGTCTCGGGGTCGGGGCCGAGATACCGCTGCAGCAGCTGGTTCGTCCGGTCGAGGTCGAACGGCTCGACCGACGCCCGCCCGCGGAAGCCGACGTGGCGCACGACGCCCGATCCCGGCAGGAACTCGACGACCGCCAGCGCGGCCTCGGGCGTCGACTCGACGCGGCTGACGTAGGTTTTCTCGCGGTCGGCCATGATCCAGACGGTCTCGTCCTCCCAGAGGTACCACAGCGGCGACACCCGTGGCAGACCGTCGTCGACGGAGGCCAGGAAGCAAAACAGCGGCCGCTCCAGCAGACTCTCGATCGGAACGTCCATCGTGTTCTCGACGACGCGCATGGCGACCGATTCGAGCGCTCGCCCGAAGAATCTACTGTCGTTCCGCGGCGCCGCGCCGCGGCGTCGGGACGCCACTATCGCCGCGACGCCGCCCCCCGGTTCGGACCCCGGATCTATTTGAGCGTCGGGGTCTTCCGGCCCAACGTGCGACTCGTCCAGCTGACGATTCCCGCCGGGAAGCGCGAGACGATCCTCGACGCGCTCGACGACGAGGAGGTCGACTACGTCGTCACCGACGAGACGAGCGGCCGGGAGTTCACGGGCGTCGTCTACTTCCCGCTGCCGGCCAACGCCGTCGAGCCGGTGCTGGACAGGCTTCAGGAGGAGGGCGTCTCCGACGACGCGTACACGGTTGTCGTCGACGCCGAGACGGTGATCTCGCGGAAGTTCGACCGCCTGGAGGAAAAGTACGCAACCGACGACGTCGAGGGGGACCGGATCTCCCGCCAGGAGCTCCGCACGGAGGCCGACGAGATGACGCCGACGTTCTGGATCTACGTGACGATGACGCTGATCAGCGCCTTCGTCGCGACGGCGGGGCTGTTGCTGGACTCGCCGGCGGTCGTCGTCGGGTCGATGGTGATCGCGCCGCTGATCGGCCCGGCGCTGGGCGCCAGCGTCGGGACGGTGGTCAACGACGAGGAGATGGTCCGCCAGGGGCTGGCCTACCAGGCGCTGGGAATCGGGCTGGCGATCGCCGGCTCGGCGGTGCTGGCGTGGTTCCTCAAGACCGTCAACCTGGTGCCGCCGGGACTGACCCTGACCAGCGTCGGCGAGATCAACGAGCGACTCGCGCCGGACCTGCTCAGCCTGATCATCGCGCTGGGCGCCGGCGTCGCCGGCGTGTTGAGCCTCTCGACGGGCGTCTCGACGGCGCTGGTCGGCGTGATGATCGCCGCGGCGCTGATCCCGCCCGCCGCCGCGGCCGGCATCGCGCTCGCCTGGGGGCTGCCGCTGGCCGGCCTGGGATCGACCGTGCTGGTGCTGGTCAACATCACCTCCGTCAACCTCGCCGGGCTGGTGACGCTGTGGTACATGGGCTACCGGCCGGGCGAGTGGTTCGAGGAGGCGGCCGCCCAGCGGAAGCTGCTGCGCAACGCCGCGCTGTTCGGCGTCGCGATGGTCGTCCTCTCGAGCTTTCTGGTCGGCACCTCGGTCACCGCGTTCCAGACGGCGACGTTCGAGACCGAGGTCCAGAACGATATCGACGAGCTGCTCGAAGACCCGGCCAACGAGGAGTACCAGCTGCTCTCGGTCGAGGTTCGGATGACCGAGGACTTCCCGTTCCGCCACCAGGAGCGAGTGATCGTCACCGTCGGGCGGACGGGCGAGGCCGCCTCGCAATCCGCGGTGACCGACGAGATCTACGCGATCGTCGACGAGCACTCCGACCGTCCGGTCGCCGTGCAGGTCCGGTACGTCGACATCGACCAGCGCGGCGGCACCGAGTTCGATCCCGACCCGCGGCTCGCTCCCCACCCGTCGGCAGCCCGACCGTCCGCGCCCGCCCCCGGGGCGTAAGGCGAGCTTTCCGTCCCGTACCCCTGCGTTTCCGCGAACAGGCGGGGACAACTCCCCCGAACGGTCGCGGTGCATATGTCTCGCGACGCCGGCGTGGTTCCTGTGCGGATCCTCTACGTTCTCCTCGCGGACGACGTGCGGGCGGCGGCGCTGAACGCGCTCGACGAGCAGGGCGTCTCGTACGCCGTCGTCGACGCCGAAGTCTCCGCGGCGCCGGAGGGCGAGGGCAAACTGTTGCAGGTCCCGATCCCGACCGACGCGGTCCAGCCGGTTCTGAGCGCGCTGCAGGACGCCGGCGTCGACGCCGACAACTACGTCATCCTCGCGAGCGGCCAGACCGCGGCGACGCCGACCTGGAGCGATCTCGAGGCCAGACACGCCAACGACTACGATCCGCTCCCTCGCCGGGAGCTGCGCTCGAAGGCGATGGACCTCAGCCAGGACCCCTGGACCTTCTACGCGATGATGGTGTTGAGCGCGCTGATCGCCACCGTCGGCTTGCTCGCGGACTCGCCGGCGATCGTCGTCGGGTCGATGGTGATCGCCCCGGTGGTCGGGCCGGTGCTGACCGCGGGCGTCGGCGCGGTGCTGGCCGATCGGCGCATGGTGGTCGGCAGCATCCGGATGCAGGCGATCGGACTGGCGCTGTCGGTGCTCGCGGCGTTCGCGCTCAGCCTCGTCCTCAAGGCGCTGGCGCTGGCGCCGCCGATACTCGACGTGAGTTCGATCGAGTTGATCGGCGTCCGCCTCGCGCCCAACACCGTGGCGCTGATTGTCGCCGTCGCCGCGGGGTCCGCGGCCGCGATCGGCCTGACGACCAAGGGGCCGATGTCGCTGATCGGCGTCATGATCGCGGCCGCGCTGATCCCGGCCGCGGCCGCCTCTGGCATCGGGTTCGCGTGGAACGACCCGCTCGTCGGCATCGGGACGCTCGCGCTGTTGCTGTTCACGGTGGCGATGATCAACGTCACGGTCGCCGGCATGCTCCGGCTGCTCGGGTACCGCGGGGCGCCCGAGGCGCCGCTGCTGGGCACCGTTCCGCGGAGACTCGTCGAGGACGCCGATCGTCGGCAACTTGCGGCACTCGTCGCGACCGTCCTGCTGTTCGCCGCGGTCGGCGTCGGCACGGTGGCGATGACCGCGGATCAGATCGCCTTCGAGCGCTCGGCCAACAAGGCGGCGGTCGCGGCGCTGGATGAACCGGGACGGGAGAATCTCACCGCGGTCAGCGTCCGCAGCCAGTACTCCGCGACGGCGCCCGTCGACACGCCCCAGACGGTTACGGTGGTGGTCAGCGACGAACAGTCCGGCAACTACTCCCGGCTCGACGAGGACGTCGCGGCGCGGATCGCCGAGCGCACCGGCGAGGACGTCACCGTTCGCGTCCGGTTCATCGACTACCAGACGACGACGGTGACGCCCGCGGCGGGCGGATCGAACCCGGCGGAGGCGTCGCTCGGGGCCCGTGCCGGCGTGTCCAACGGGGTCGTTCGAGCGGCCCTGCCGATCGCCGGCGCCGCGCGCAGCGTGGGTTGATGCCGCGTCGAAACTGGTCGCCCGCGAGAAATCGCCCGCCTACCGCTCGAACGGCAGCTCCTGCTCCCAGTCGATCGCCTCGACCGCGGCGTCGACGACCGACTCGACGTTCTCGCCGGTCTCGACGCTCATGTAGTGATCCGCTTCGACGTCGGTCGAGAGATCGGACTTGTTACACACCGTGATGACCGGCGCGTCGCCGAACTGCTCGGCGATGGCGTCCCGCAACTCGAGCTGGACGTCGATCGGGTAGCCGCAGTTCATGCTGGCGTCGAGCAACACGAGCACGCAGTCGGCGAGGTGTTCCAGCGCCGAGACCGCTTGCGACTCGATCTCGTTGCGCTCCTCCGGCGGCCGATCGAGCAGCCCCGGCGTGTCGACGATCTGGTAGCGCACGCGGTCGCGCTCGAAGTGGCCGACGCCGATCCCCTTCGTCGTGAAGGGGTACTCGGCGGTCTCGTTGCGCGCCCGCGTGATGCCGTTGACGAAACTGGACTTGCCGACGTTCGGGTAGCCCGCGACGACGATCGCCGGCTCGTCGGGGTTGATCTCGGGCAGGTCGCGCAGGTCGTTGCGCGCCTCGTTGATCAACAGCAGGTTCTCGGAGACGTCCTCGACCACGTCGGCCATCCGGGCGAAGGCCTGCTTGCGGTGCTTGCGCGCGAGATCCTCGTCGGCCTTGCGCATCTTTCCCATGGCGTCCTCGCCGATCTGGCGGGTCTGGCGGCTCGCCCACGTTACTTCCGAAAGGCTCTGGCGCAGCGCGTCGACTCCGCCGGCGTCGACGCCGTAGTCGCTGGCGTCGACGATGGCGTCGGCCAGCTCGCGGTAGAACGGATCCACGTCGTCGAAGTCCGGCCAGGACGTCACGACGTTCTGGAGGTTGTCCGAGAGGATGTTCGTCGCCGTCTGTGTCATCGACTCCTGGGCCTCCCGGCCCTGCTTCGACCGGCCCGAGCGCGCCGCCCGCGAGAACGCCTTGTCGATCAGCTCCTCCGACGTGGGCGTCGTCGGAAGATCCTCGAAAATCATAGCGACGTCTAGCGGCGCTGGCTATAAAAGGCCGTCTTTCGGCGCTCGCTCGCCCCCGCGGGGAGGTCTCGGCTGCGGCCGACCGGCGAGCGGTCGCGCCACACCCGGTGTTTTTCCGTAATTCCGTGGACGCTACTACCCGTGGATGGGGGAGTGTTAGCCGGACGCGCCCGTTCTCGCTGCATCGCCACGCCGAACGCCGTACCGCGACTGGTACCGGGCGCCGATCGGGCCCGCTCTCGATCCGGAACACCGTTATGAACGTCGCGCTGTTCGCTTTCGGCGCCGCGCTGATCCTTGCAGCCGCCGTCGACCTCTTCTGGACGACGCTGTGGGTCGACGGCGGCGCCGGGCCGATCTCGGCTCGACTGTCGTCGGGAACGTGGCGCGGCCTCAAGGCGGTCGGCAGCGGTCGCCGCCGCGTGCTGAGTCTCGCCGGGCCGCTCATCCTCGTTCTCACGCTGTTCGTGTGGATCGGGCTCCTCTGGGCCGGCTGGACGATTACCTTCGGCGCGAGCGAGACGGCGCTGCTCAGCACGCGACACGGCGGGTACCCCAACTGGGTCGGACGCGGCTACTACGTCGCGTACACGATGTTTACCGACGGGAACGGCGATTACACGCCCCACGGCGAGCTCTGGCAGATCGCTTCGGGGATGACGACGGCCAGCGGAATGTTGTTCGCCACGCTCTCGGTCTCCTACATCCTCTCGGTGCTGGGCGCCGTCGCCGACAAGCGCTCGTTCGCCAGCAGCGTCCACGGGCTGGGAGAGCGAAGCGAAGCGTTCGTCCGGGCGGGCTGGAACGGCGAGAACTTCGATCAACTCGATCTGCCGCTGAACGAGTTCGCCGCCGACATCGGTCGCCTCGCCGAGCAGCACAAGTCCTACCCGATCCTCCACTACTACCACAGCGAGGGCGCGACCGACGCGTCAACGGTGGCCGTCGCCGTCTTCGACGACGCGCTGATGCTGCTCCGCTTCGGCGTCCCCGAGGAACGGCGTCCGAACGAGGCGCTCGTTCGGGGCGCCCGTTCGAGCGCGAGCGACTACCTTCAGACGCTCGACGAACGCTTCGTCGAGCGCGTCGATCGGACGCCGCGGCCGCCCGATCTCGATCGCCTCCGCGACGACGGCATCCCGACGGTGTCCGACGACGAGTTCACGGACACGCTGGAGGACGTCGACGAGCGCCGCCGGCGTCTCCTCGCGCTTGTCGAGGCCGACGCCTGGTATTGGCCGCCGCTGGACGACGACTGAGCGGCGCGGGCCAACGGGTCGACCTTGCTGGTCCTTTGGGTTCGTCAGCGGGCGATGGATCGGGTGCCCGGTCCGAGGAGCTCTACGGCGCCAGACACTTCCGGAAAATCCCAGACGAGGGGCTGTTTGAGGTCAGCTACGGCGACGAGCGGAGCGCCAACGATTGCCCTTCGGTCAGTCCGACCGGTCCTCGTCGGGGCGCTCGCCGTTCGCCGCGTCTTCGGCGGTCTCGTCGTCCGGCTCGGTTGCCGTCTCGTCCTCGGGCGGCGTCTCGTCTTCGTCCACCGTTTCGGCCTCGCCGCCGGTGTCGGCCGACCCGGCGTCCGACCGTCCGGAGACGCCGTCCGCGTCCCCGCGCCCGGCGTTCGATCCCTCGCCGTCGACGTCGGGCGGAGCGTGTCCCGTGCGCTCCCGCGCGAAGCAATCGAGGGCGAGCTTCGCCCCCCCGAGGACGACGGGACCGATGAACAGCCCGACGGCGCCGAACACGACCAGCCCGCCGAAGATGCCGACGACGACGATCGCCGAGTTGAACGCGCTCGTTCGGCCGATCAGCGCCGGCCGTAGGTACGAGTCCGAGAAGGTGACGATCAACCCGTAGGCGGTCATCGCCACGGCGGCCGTCAGACTGCCCGTCACTCCGAGATACGCCGCGGCCGGGATCCAGACGCCGAACGCGCCGACCAGCGGGAGCAGCGTCAGCACGAACGTGGCGACGGTGAGAAAGACGACCGCGGGGACGCCGGCGATCGCCAGCCCGACGCCGAGCATCACCGCCTGGATCGCCGCGACGGCGACGTTGCCGACGACGGAGGCCCACATGAGCTGATCCAGCCCCACACGAAGCTCGTCGAGGATCTCGTCGTCGATCGGCAGCACCCACTGGAACCACGCCACGAGCCCCTCGCCGTCGCGAAGTAGCGCGAACAGGACGAACAGCGTGACGGTCAGGCCGATGAACATGCCGGGGAGGCTCCCTGCGAGCCCGATCGCCCCCATCGTCACCTGCCGGAGCGCCGACGCGATCCGGCCCTGATTGGACGCGTACAGGTCGCCGAGGTCGACCGCGTACCCGAGCGATTCGATCGTCGCCTCGATCGTCGTGACGTCGAGCCCGCCCCGCCTGATGGCGTCGACGAGCTCGATCGACTGCCCGACGGCGATCCCGAGCACGTAGACGAGCGGGAGCAACACGACCAGCAGCGTGGCGATCACGACCGCGATCGCGGCGAACGTGGGCCGGACGTGCCGTTCGAGGCGTCGCTGGACGGGCAGCAGGATGTACGCCAGCACGACGCCGAACAGCACGAACTGGAGGTACGGCAGGAGCACGAGCAGCGCGAGGATGCTGCTCAGCAACGCGAACGCGGTCAGTCCGGGCTGCTCGACGATCCAGTCCGGCGGCTCGGGTGTTGCTGACATACACGGTGATGCAAGGGGCCGATACATTAGTCCGGTGAAACGACGCACCGCTCCGATCGGCCGAGTTCCGAACACGGTTTTCAGCCTCGACGACGTAGCGACTCACATGACTAACTGGCGCGCAGCGGTCGTCGGATTCGTCGTGATCACCGTTCTGGGCGCGGTCGGCGTCGTGGTGCCCGGCTTCGGACAGCTCGCCGCGGGCCTGATCGGCGGGTTCGTCGCCGGCTACATGGCCGGCGGCAGCCTCGGCTCCGGCGCCTGGCACGGCCTGCTGGCCGGCAGCCTCGGCGGCATCGCCGCCGCCGCGATCCTGTGGGTCGGACTGACGGTGATCGGCTTCGTCGGCGGGCCGGTCGGCGCCGCGATCGGCTCGCTGGGCGGGCTGGTGCTCGCGGTGAGTATCGTCGCGTTCTCGATGATCGTCGCCCTGGAGAGCGCGGTCGCAGGGGCGATCGGCGCGGCCGTCGCGGGGGATAAAGAGTCGCGGCGGCGGCCCGCCGCGCGGTGACTGTGCGGGGTGCTTTGTCAGCTTCTGTCTCGGGGGATCGAGCTCGCAGAGTCGCTCATCGCCTGTTGACTGACGTTCAGACGATGTTCGTCTCGCTCCGCTCGACTCACTCCCGAAAGACTCGCTCCGCTCGTCTTTCGACGTTCGCGATCACTCCGTGATCGCTCACCGCCGCTCGGCCAGCTCGGCGCGCAGATCCGCCAGATCCATGTCCTTCATCGCCAGCAGCACGAGCAGGTGGTAGACGATGTCGGCGCTCTCGTGGGCCAGCTCCTCGCGGTCGTCGTCTTTGGCGGCCAGCACGAGCTCGGTCGTCTCCTCGCCGAGCTTCTCCAGCACGGCGTTCTGGCCCTTCTCGTGGGTAAAAAGCGACGCCGTGTAGGAATCCTCCGGCAGGTTCTCCTTCCGATCCTCGATGACGGCGAACAGCTCGTCGAGCACGTCCGCGTCCTGACGAGACGGAGTCGAGTCAGGGCTCGACGAGCTTTGCTCGTCGGTGTCCGGTTCGTCGGCGGCGCCCGCGCTCGGCGCGGCGTCCTCGCCAGTGTCGTCGGTCATGTCCGGACGGACGCGTCGCCCGGTAAAAAGGCGGCTGGTCTCGGTTCGGGCGGCTCCGCGTCCTACGCCAGCTCGGCGACGTCCTGAATCTCGTCCAGGTCGTCGAACTCGGCGGCGGGCTGGGCGCCGGCGTCGAACACCGACCGCTCGATCTCGACGTCGGCGTTCGTGCGGGCCGCGAGCGCCAGTGAGTCGCTCGGACGGGCGTCGATCACGGCCTCGCCCCGGGGCGTGTCGACGTGGAGGTCGGCGATGTACGTGCCGTCCTCGACGTCGTCGACGACGATCCGGGTGACCCGACCGCCCAGCTCCTCGACGACGTCCAGCAGGAGGTCGTGGGTCAGCGGCCGGCCGATGTCCTCGGCGTCCACGCCCCGGGCGATGCTCGCGGCCTCCTCGAACCCGATGAAGATCGGCAGGACGTCGCTCTCGTCTTCGACCGCGAGGACGACGACGGCGACCGGCCCCTGCTCGGTGCCGGCGACCCGGACGGCGTCGATGGTCGCGTTCATACCTATCGCGAGGACCCCCAGGGAGAAAAGTCCACGCTCCCGCCGGGTCAGCGCCGGCTCGCGGGCTACCGCGTCGCCGCCGGCGCCTCGAACAGCGCGAGCCGGTGGAGCCGCTCGTCGGCGACCAGTTCGGGGTGGAAGGAGAGCCCGACGACCGGCCCCTCGCGCACCGCGACCGGTCGGCCCTCGACGGTGGCCAGCACCTCGACGTCGTCGCCGACCTCGTCGATGGCGGGCGCCCGGATGAACACCGCGGGGAACGGGTCGTCGAGCCCCTCGACGGAAAGCGGCGCCTCGAAGCTGTCCTTCTGGCGGCCGAAGGCGTTGCGCTCGACGCCGGCGTCGAGCACGTCCAGCGTCGCCACGCGGTCGTCCCGCGCGTCGGCCGACGCGACGATCAGCCCCGCGCAGGTCGCCAGCACGGGCTTGCCCGCGGCGACGTGCGCGCGGATCTCCTCGTCGATCCCCTCCTGGGCGAGCAGCCGGGAGATCGTCGTCGACTCGCCGCCGGGCAGCGCCAGCAGGTCGCAGTCGGGGACGACCCCCGACTCCCGGATCTCGCGGACCTCGACCGGCTCGCCGGCGGCCGCGCGCTCGATCGCCGCCGCGTGTTCGCTGACGTCGCCCTGGACGGCGACGACGCCTGCAGTGCGTGTCATCTGCCGCTCGTAGGGATCGGTCGCGCAAAAACCCCGCGTCATCGCGCGGCGGATCCGCTACCGCCGGGCGCGCTCGGCGGCGCCGCTGGCCGGTCGAGCGCGCACGAAAGAAGACTCGGACAGTGACTGCGGTCCCGCGACCCTAGATCGTGATGCCGTAGACCGCGACCGACACCGCCTGGACCGCGATGCCCAGCAGGATCGCGAAGACGAAGACCGACTTGGGGTCCATCTTGATCGCGTTTCGATCTTCCGCGTCGAAGTACCGAACCAGTCCCGCACTCGACATCAGGCCGCCGGAGTTTTGGCCGCTGCTCATGTTCGGTCCTCCGGCACCCGGGGCACTAAACCTTTCGACCGGTCCGGTCGCCGCGCGAGCCCCCGTCGCAACCGTCGCAGGGGGCGCCCGCGGTATCGGACTCTCGGACCCGCGGCCGGGGCGGACCGGCGGTTTCGCACGCTGCGTACCAAAGTGGGAAACCCTTATGCGCGACCGACGGGAATAACATTTGATAGCAGCATGACTGTAACGCTGAAGGACTTCTACGCCGACTGGTGCGGGCCGTGCAAGACTCAGGACCCGATCCTCGAGGAGATCGAGGACGACCGCGGAGACAGCTTCGAGGTCGAGAAGATCAACGTCGACGAGGAGCAGGACGTCGCCAACGAGTATCAGGTGCGCTCGCTGCCGACGCTGATCATCGAGAACGACGACGGCATCGTCGAGCGGTTCGTCGGCGTCACGCAGCGCGACGACATCGAGAGCGCGCTCGACCAGGCCGGCGCCTAGAGCGAACGCAAAGACGGCGATTTTCTCGGGTCGTAGCCTCGTGAGCGGCTGCGCCGTACGGTCCTCTCTTCGGAGCTGTCGCGGCCGCGTCGCTTAGCTGAACTTGACGCCGACGTCGTGCATCCCGTCGTTGTAGCGCGCGATGTTGATCACGAGCGGCGTCACGCTCTCGACCTCGGCGGCGTTCTCGATCGGCCCGGCGTCTAACGCGCGGAGTCCGTCGATCCCCTCGGCGAGCGCGGCGACGGTCTCCTTGGCGTCGGCGTCGTCGCCGACGACCAGCGTGTCGACGTCGAACTCGACGTCCAGATTGGCGAGCCGGTCGGCTGAGAGGTTGTGGAACGCGCCGACGACGGGCACGTCCTCGGGCGCCGCCTCGGCGGCGACCGCGGTGACGCTGCCGGCGCCGGGCTTGTGGTAGTGAAGTCCGCTCTCGTCGCTTTTCATGCCGACCGCGGGCGAGACGAGCGTCGTCTCGTCGTCGAGCCGGTCGGCGATCGACTCGACGGTGTCCGAGACGTGGTACGGCGGCACGGCCAGCACGACGACGTTGGCGCGGTCGGCGGCCATCGCGTTCTCGAAGCCGTTGATGCTCTTGTCGAGCCCGCGGCTGTCGAGTTCGGTTTCGTACTCCTCGGCCTTCGTTCGGGCCTTCTCGGGATCCCGGGAGCCGATGATGACCTCGTGGTTGGTGTCGTAGGCCCACCGCAGCGCGAGCCCCTGGCCGATGTCGCCGGTGCCGCCGAGTAGCGCGATTCGCATACCGGAAAGTAGGACGAGCGCACAAAAAGGGTTCCGTGACCGGCAACGGCGGGCGCGCGGCGATCGAAACTCGTCGGGCCGATCGGACGCCGTTACGCCAGCCAGTCCGGCACCTCGTTCACCGACTCCAGCACCGCGCTCGCGCCGGCGTCCTCGTACTTTCGGCGGCCGTCCTCGCCGGTGAGCCCGCCGGTCAGGACGCCGACGCCCAGATACTCGCGGTCGGGATCGGCCTCCGCGGCGTTGACCGCGGTCCGGATATCGTCGAGCGTGTCCCCGACGAACACGACCGACCGGGCGTCGAACCGTTCGGCCAGCGTCGTCAGCGCCTTCGGGTGTGGCTTGCCCTCCTCCCAGTCGTCCATCGTGAACCGGCGGTCCTCGGGGATGTCGAAGCCCGCGCGTTCGAGGGCGATGTCGGCCTCCGCCGCGGGGCGGCCGGTGACGACGCCGACGTCGTACCGCTCGACGAGCTCTCGGCGGGTTTCGTCGTCGAGCAGCACGGGCTCGTCGTGGATGTACCCCTGCGTCTCGGAATCGGGCTCCCGGCCTTCGAGTTCGCGGTATAGATCGCTGCCGAGGTAGAGCTGCTGGAACACGTCGCGCAGGCGCTCGGGGTCCCAGCGCTGCTCGACGACGGCCCAGGCGTCAGCGTCGAGCGCCTCGCGGACTTCGGCCTCGGCGGCGTCGAGACCGCCGCCGCGCTCGGCGATCGCGTCGGTGAACGCCGCCAGGTCGGCGTCGTACCCCTCGCGCTCGGCTAGCACGTACAGCGCCGAGGCGTCGGTCAGCTCCCAGTCGTTGTTGAACCCGCCAGCGTCCTTGAACTGCTGGATCTCGGCTTTGGGGATCGTCTCGCCGTACACCGCCGCGACCGACTCGACGATCGCGCGGCGGTAGGAGTCCGCGACGTCGACCAGCACGCCGTCGACGTCGAGGACGACCGCGTCCGCATCGGGGCCGCTGTTCGGGTCGTCGTTCATGTCAGGCGGGACGCGCGGCGGGGGTAAGGACGTGTCGGGTTCGACTGGATGGGTGTTCGTTTAGCCTCGTCACACTCTTTCGAACAGTACCACCTACTCATACTTCTCTGAAAGCCCTCGCCGCGCTCTCTGGACCCACTGCTACGACTGCGAACTCCCTGAAAGCCCCCTTTCATTCCCGCCCGAACCGTAGCCACGTCCTCCCCAACCGACTCCTTCGGTCGCGCTGCCCCCTCAGTCGCCCCTCGCACGGTGCTGTCTCGCCACGAGGGCTCGACAGCGCGCGCCACCGCAGCCGCACGGCCCGGCGCGCCCTCGTGTTCACGCGAGCGAAGCGAGCGTGAGCTCGGAAGACGCACAGCGTCTTCCGGTGTCGCGCAGACGGGGAAGGGCCAGGGCGCGCGTGGTCGCAGCGCGACCCGCGCAATGCGGTTGGTGCTGGCCTGGTGGACTGAAAGGGCGTCCTCGTGAGTGAAACGAACGAGGGCTCGGGAGAGCTTTGCTCTCCCGGCGAGGCGCGGTCGCGGCGTCTGCGGAGGCACTATCCGAACGAAGTGAGGATATCCTCTACAGACGCCGCGAGCGGGCCGAGGGCTTTCGAGGTATTCCCGTCCGTCCTGATTCGAGCAGGTGCCGGAAGCACTCCGACCCAAACCAGAACCCCGAACCGAGTGAACCAATCGCCAGCAGGGTCCCGAAAAGGTTCTCACCACGGCGGGATATTTATGCTCGGCGCGATAGTATACGGTCGCATGCTCGTTGACATCGTGCCGGTGGGGGACCTGCCCGCGGAGGTCAAGCGGAAGGCGTCCGCCGGCCTCCGGACGGTGTACGACTGCGAGGTCACCGTCCACGAGTCCCAGCCGATCCCCAGCGGCGCGTTCGACGCCAACCGGAACCAGTACCGCGCCGAGGACTTCATCGAGCTGGCCAGCCGCGTCGGGTCGGGCGAGAAGAACATCGCGGTGACGGCCAAGGACCTGTTCTACCGCAAGCGCAACTACGTGTTCGGGCTGGCCTACCTCGACGGCAACGGCAGCGTCGTCTCGACGTACCGCCTGCAGACCTCCAGCGACGGCGGGTTCTCGGAGCGCAACGCCGACGAGATCTTCGGCGATCGGGTCCGCAAGGAGATCGTCCACGAGATCGGCCACACGCTCGGACTCGAACACTGCGACAACAACCGCTGCGTGATGAACTTCTCGCCGACCGTGCGTGAGGTCGACGTCAAAGAGGAGAACCTCTGTGGCAGCTGCCAGCGGCAGGTGCTCTAGTCGACCGCGTCGGCCATCCGCGCGGAGTAGTCCCAGCTGAACGCCCGCCGCGGTTCGATCGCGATCCGCACCTCCTCGCGATTCTCGTCGAGCAGCCGATCCGCCAGCGACGAGTCCGTCCCGCCGAGATACCGCTCCAGTAGCGTCGTCAGCAGTTCCTTGCCACCGTCGTCCTCGACCCGCGCGACGCCGTTGCCGCGCACCCCGCGGTAGGGCGGCTCGTTCGTCGACACCTCGAACGCAACTTCGTCGTCGGCCCGCAGGTACTCGACGACGTCGGCGTCGGCCGCGGTCGCGCACCACAGTCGGCCGTCGCGATACTCGTACCACAGCGAGAGCATCCAGAGCCGATCGGCGGGCGTGCGACACGACAGCCGGACCGGCACGGTCGTCTCGCGCAGGAACGACGCGACGCCGTCGCGCGACCAGGCGCCGGCGCAGGCGAACTCGTTGCGCTGGGACACAGTGGTTTCCTCCACGGGCGCCAGGATCATGTAGCTTCGCGGCGCCGAGACGGCGACTCCGACCGGACGCCCGCACCCGGCGGCTTTAGGACGCCGGGACGAGACTTGCCATCCGTGACAGCGCTCCGACTCCTCACGTACAACGTCCGCTACGACACGCCCGAGGACGGGGACCGGTCCTGGGAGCACCGCCGGGACGCCCTCGCCGACGTGGTGCGATCGTACGACCCCGACGTCGTCGGGTTTCAGGAGCCGCTGGCCCATCAGGTCGCGGACCTTCGCGAGCGTCTGCCCGACCGTCGGATCGTCGGCCGGGGCCGAGCGGCGGCGCCCGACGAGGGCGAGCACGTCCCGATCGGGGTCCGGTCCGACCGCTTCGCCCTTGAGGATCGCGAGACGTTCTGGCTCTCGGAGACGCCCGACGAGCCCGGCAGCGTCGGCTGGGACGCCGACCTTCCGCGGATCGCTACCTGCGTTCGGCTTCGCGACGAGACCAGCGACGCGACCGTCGTCCACTGCAACGTCCACCTCGACCACCGGGGCGAGCGCGCTCGCCTGGAGAGCGCGGCCCTGCTTCGGCGTCGCCTCGAATCGTTCGCCGCCGACGACCCGGTGATCCTGTCGGGCGATTTCAACTGCGAAGCCGACGCCCCACCGATCCGCCGGCTCGTCGACGCCGACGCGCCCGGCCTCCGGTTCCGCGACGCTCGCGCCGTCGCGTCAAAACCGGTCGAGGGCCCAGGGACGACCAGAACCGACTACGATTCCTTGCTCGCTGGCATGGAGATCGACCACGTCCTCGTCACGCCCGACGTCGGCGTCGAGCGCGTCGCGAGCTGCGCCGACCGCGACGAGGACGGCCGGTTCCCGTCGGACCACCTGCCGGTCCTCGCGGAGCTGACGCTGCCCGAGTGACCGCTGTCCGCGAAAACCCCGACGTGTCGCGCTACCAGTCCTTGCAGTCCGCACAGACGAACCTCCCGGCATCCTGCCACCGCCGCCGCGTCGGCTCGCCGCAGTCGGCGCAGACGACACCGTCGTCGCTCCACTCGTAGGTGACGGTTGCGGCGGCGTCGACGCCGTCGGTCGCCGCCGGTTCTCCGCTCGTCTGGCTGTCGGCGTCCTGCTCGTCGCCGCCGGATGTCGTTTCACTGTCGGCATCGCCGGATGCCGTTTCGCCGTCGGCATCGCGGTCCCCCTCGAAAAAGTCGTTCAGCGAACTGTCGTCGGGCACGCTCCGTCGGTTGGGCACACACCTACAAGTCCGTTTCGCGACCGCTCACGCGGAGACCGCGTACGTCTCGCCGTCGTGTTCGACCAGATCGCGGCTCTGGAGGGTGTCGAGGATGCTAAACAGCGTGATCTTCTTCAGGTCGAGCGTCTCCTGCAGGTCCGCCAGGGCGGCGTCGTCCGCGACCGACAGGTAGAGATACACCAGCTTCGCGCGCGGCGAATCGAGTTCCTCGGGAAGCGCGTCGACGGTCGACTCCGAACGGGGTTGCTGCGCGTTCATCCGTATCTATAGGTTCGACGATATCGTATAAGAAACTATGTTGAACTGGCTCGATATTCATAAATTTCGCAGTATGTGGTAAAATGCATCGGGGAGTGGTACCACGGCGAAAACCGGCGCACGCCGTCGCCGGACGACGACTCAGCACTACCGAAAGACAATCCGCGATCCAGTAAATCATCTTCGATCTCCGGCCACTCTCGGTTCGTTTCGTCGACTGAACGAGACGGTGCAGTTCGGAATCTACGGCGAATCGAGCAGCGACCGGACGAACTCGTCGTACTCCTCGGGGAGCGCCGAACGGATCGCGGCCGGGTCGGCTTCGCCGTCGACGTTGACCGCGTAGGTTCGGCCCGCGACGTCGCCGTAGGTGCCGTGGAAGTCGTAGACGAACCCGCAGACGGAGACGTCGTCGGACAGGGCGTCGTGGTCGAGCAGGAACTGGACCTGCCGTTCGACGTTGTACTCGACGAGCTGGTCGATCACCGCGGCGGGCTCGGCGTCGGCGTCAACCCGGTCGCTCGCGAGGCCGTCCTCCACGATCGGCACCAGCTCCTCGACGCGCTTGCGGACGCCCGGTTGATCGACCGCCTCGTCCTCGGTGAGCCACCGGTAGGCCGCCGTCACGGCGCCACACCGGGTGTGCCCGACGACGGCGACGACGCGCGTGCCGGTGTAGTGGACCGGGAACATCAGGTTGCCGTCGATGACCGCCTCGCCCTCGTACTCGTCGGCGACCTGATTCCCGATGTTGCTCGACGTGAACAGGTAGCCCGGCTCGTCGACGGCGAACATCCCGCCCTGGGGAACCCGGGAGTCCGAGCAGCTCACCGAGACGACGGTCGGCTCCTGTCTCGTCTGGACGGCGTCGAAGTAGCCGGCCGGGAGCGCGTCAGTGTGATCGTGGTTGCGATCCAACAGCTCCCGGACGATGTGCGTCGCCATGTCTAGTTATACCACACGGACGGGATAAATCACTCGCGTCGCGCGACCCCCATGCACTGACCCCCATGCATTTCCGCGGTCTCGTGGTAGCTCCCACGCGATGGCGACACTCGATCCGCGTTCCGAGCGCGCCGACGCCGACGAGACGCCCGAACGGTCGACGACGCTGACCGACGACGTTCTGCAGGGTGCGATCGGCGGCGCGTTCGCGACGGTCGTGCTGACGGCGTATCGACTCCCCGTCGCCCGGTCGCTCCCGCCGACCGCGGCGTTCTGGGAGCAGTACGTCGGCGGCGAGGACGCCGCGAACTACCCCGGGATCGGGCTGGTGCTCCACCTCCTGTACGGCGCCGGCGGCGGCGCCGCGTTCGGCGCGATCTACCGCGCGTTCGGCGTCGCCGAGCTGCCCGAGCACGGCCGCGAGACCACCGGTATGATCCTCGCGACGGCCTACGGCCTCGCGCTGTCGGCGTTCGGCAGCCGCGTGATCCTGGGGCGCATGCTGGGGATGGATCTCGACTCAGACGAGTCGCTCGTCTTTCACGTCGGCCATCTCGTGTACGCGCTCGCGCTCGGCACCTGGCTCGGCTCCCGCGTCGGCGAGCGGGAGTAGGCGTCGCAGTGCCGCGGCTGTGTGACGTGACGAGCAGTCCCGGCAGAACGCTACGCAGCGCGGCCGCTACGCGGTAGTGATGATAGTAGGAAGTTTACTCGGCGTTTACAGCCGGGTGAGGTTCGTCGCGCGCGGGCCCTTGTCGGCCTCTTCGATGTCGAACTCCACTTCCTGTCCCTCCTCGAGGTCCGGACCGCCGACGTCCTCCATGTGGAAGAAAACGTCCTCGTCCGCGTCCTCAGTATCGATGAAACCGTAGCCGCCCGTGTCGTTGAAGAAGTCAACCGTTCCAGTTGCCATTGCTTTTCGAGAAAGCGCCACCACACGGATAACCTTTCCGGAGTCGATCCGCGCGTGTCAGCCGTTCGCGCGCCCGCTACCGCTGGATGTGCCGGTACACGACGATGGCGAGCAGGTACGAGCACGTAAACAGCCCGAAGCCGACGCCGAACCCGACGAGCTCGCGACGACTCGGGTCGATCGCGCCGCTGGCGATCCCGGCGGCGACGCCGCAGACGAACACCGCGACGGCGAAGGCGCCGACGCCGACGTAGAACGCCGCGTCGGACTCGACGAGCCGTGGCACGAGCGTAGATTCGCGGAGATACATCAAAACGCTGTCGTCGGTCGAGGATGCTCGGATTTGAACTCGGTGCGAGACTCGCTACGCTCGTCTCGCGTAGTTCAAATCCTCGCTCGTCGAGGATTTACTCCTCACGTCCGTTCGTCACAAAATCAGTGGGACCGCTCGGATTTGAACCAGAGGAAGACTCGCTCCGCTCGTCTTCCAGGGTTACAAATCCGAGCGGCGTACATTTTCCGCTCCTCACCTCCGTTCGTCGCCGAAAAATGGGACCGCTCGGATTTGAACCGAGGTGGCGAGCACCCAAGGCTCGAAGGATACCAAGCTACCCCACGGTCCCGTACACCCACTTCGCCCGAGTGCGGGTAAAGCGTTTCGCTCCCCGACAATGCGTGCGAACGCTTAACATCGGCGACGAGAAACGTCGTCTCGATGCCGATCTCGAACTCGCCGGAGCACGTCGATTTCGACGGTCGGAAATCGCCCGAAGACGATCTCCGAGCACATCGAAACTCGTAGAGTTTTGAGGACGCGGAGGCGGCGATCGCCGCCGCTCGCGAGGAAAGCGACGATCGCGTGCTCGTCGGCGCCGAGTACACCGTCGACGAGTTCCAGATGCTGTACGCCAGCGATCGCGTCCTCGACGAGTACGAGTCCACCGCGGATATCGACGACGTTGCCGACCGACTACACTCCTACATGCACGTCGACTTCACCGAGCGCGAGCCGTTCGAGGACCTGTACCCGCCGGCCGAGGAGACGCGGGGGTTCGTCACGTACACCGACTACACGACCGTCGTCCGAGTGCTCGACGGGATGGAGGGGCTGTACGTCTCCTTCGAGCCCGAGGTCGCCGTGACGCCGATCGTCGACGAGATCGTCGAGCTCATCCGGAATTAGAGCCAGAAGAACCAGATGCCGACCGTCGTGACGATCGCGAGCAGGAGCTGAAGCGGGCCGCCGACGCGCACGTAGTCCGAGAAGCGATAGCCGCCGGGCCCGTAGACGAACAGGTTCGTCTGGTAGCCCACGGGCGTCATGAACGCCGTGCTCGCCGCGAAGGTGACCGCCAGCACGAACGCGAACGGCTCCGCGCCGATGCGCGTGGCCGCCTCGACGGCCACCGGGATCATCAACACGACGCTGGCGTTGTTGCTGACGACGTTCGTCAACAGCGCCGTGACGACGTAGAACAGAGCGAGCACGCCGATCGGCGGCAACAGCTCCGCGCTGGCGACGACGCCGTCGGCGATCAGGTTCGCCGTCCCCGTCTGCTCCATCGCGATCCCCAGGGGGATCACGCCCGCGAGCAGGAAGATCACGTCCCACTGGACCGCGTCGTACAGTTCGGGCGGCTTCAGGCAGCCGGTGACGACCATCGCGAGCGCGCCGGTCAGCGCCGAGACGACGATCGGCATCACGTCGAGCGCCGCCAGCGCGACGACGCCGAGCACGATGCCGACCGCGACCGGCACCTTCTCGCGGCGGTACTGGGCGCGCTCGACGCGCTGGGCGACGATGAAATCCCGGTTCCGGTTCAGCCGCCCGAGGCTGTCCTCGGTCGCCTGGACGAGCAGCGTGTCGCCGACGCGCAGCGACACTCGATCGAGTCGCGAGCGCATCAACTCCGGACCGCGGCGCAGCGCGAGCACGGTCGCGTCGTAGCGCTCGCGGAACCGGATCGTCGCCAGCGTCTCGCCGATCAGCGACGATCGGGGCGCGACGACGACCTCGACGAGCCCCTGGTTCTGTTCGGTGGTCTCCAGCTCGGCGTCCGAGACTTCGATCTCGGGCAGCAGATCGAGTCCCTCGCCCTCGCTGACGTCGATCAGCGACTCGCGGTCGGTCCGGACGACGAACACGTCGCCGCCGCGGATCACCTTCTGACCCAGCGGCTCGCCGAACGTCCGGTTCTCGCGGATCAGCTGGACGACGTCGACGTCGCCCTCCATCGACGCCAGCGCCTCGCGGACGGTCTGGCCGATCAGGGGAGATTCCTCGCGCACGACGACCTCGGTAAGATACTCCGAGAGCCCGAAGTCGGTGGTGAGGTCCTCCTCGGCCTTGATGCGCTCGGGCGTCAGCCACCAGCCCACCGTGAAGAGGTAGGCGGTGCCGACGAGCGCGACGATCACGCCGAGCTTGGTGAACTCGAACATCGAGAACGGCTCGCCGATCAGCCGCGCCGAGAGGTCCGACGCGAGGATGTTCGTCGAGGTGCCGATCAGCGTCAGCGTGCCGCCGAACATCGAGGCGTACGACAGCGGCAAGAGCAGTTTCGAGGGGGAGGTGCCGCCCTTCTTCGCCAGATCCGACACCATCGGCATCAGGATCGCGACCGCGGCGGTGTTGTTGATGAAGCCGGAGATCGGCCCGACGATGCCGATCGTCGCGCCGAGTTGGCGACGCTCGCTGTTCCCGGTAAAGGACGAGACGCGCTCGCCGAGCGTCTCGACGATTCCGGTGCGCTCGACGCCGGCGCTCAGGATGAACATCGCGAGCACCGTCACCGTCGCGACGCTCGCGAATCCGGAGATCCCCTGTTCGGGCGACACGAGCGCGAACGATTCTCCGAGCAGGCCGACGCCCGCGGCCGCCTCGGTGACCGGTTCGGCGAGCAGCAGCGACACCATGATGCCGATCGCGGTCACGTCGACGGGTGCGGCCTCGGTAGCAAAGAGCACCAGCGCGGCCAGCACGATCGCCAGCACGACGAGGATCTCCGGAGAGACTGGCACACACTGTCGGTGGCGTGGGTCGCAAAAAAGTGTACGGACTTCGGAGCTGTCTCCGGGGCGACCGATCACCCGATGTCGAACTCGACGGTCACCCGAAGTCGAACTCGATGTCGTCGAGGTCCGTATCTTCACCCGCCCCGGCGATCACGTCGCTTCCCCCGTCGTCCGCGTCGGGCTCGGCGTCCGTCTCGTCGTCGGCGTCTTCGTCTTCGGCGTCCGCATCCTCGGAGTGGGCGCTTCTGGAGTCGGCGTCCTCGCCGTCGCTCGGCTCGCCGCCGTCGTCCGGCACCTCTCCCACGTCCGGGATCCGCGAGGCGATGTCGTCGTCGCTGGCCTGTCCGTTCGCACCCCTCCCGCCGGCCCCGCCGTCGGCGACCTCGTACTCCTCGCCGTGCTCGTCGAGGCGCGCGGCGATCTCGTCGTCGGACGCCTGCGAGGAGCCGCTGGTCGCCGGGATGCCGTCGCTGAGACTCGGCCCATCTTCGTCTTTGCCAGCGTTCTCGCCGCCGTCGTCCTCGCTCTCGGCGTCGTCGAGCCCCGACTCGTCGATCAGCTCCTCCGCGGTATCCGGGTCGATCACGTCGTCGAACAGCGAGGCGAACGTCGAGACGGTCTGGTCGTCGAACCGGTCGGGATCGAGGTGGAAGTGCGCGACGGTATCGACCGAGGAGAGCCGTTCGAGCAGGGTGTGGAGGAACTGGAACACGACCTCCGGGTCGCGCCGATCCAGCAACTCCGAGAGCGAGTCGAAGCAACACACCATCAGGTGGCCGCTCTCGGACCACGACTCGCAAAAGCGGCTGACGCTGGTGCCGATCGCCTTCAGGTCGGCCGGATCCTCGACGATGTCGGTCGCGACCGGCTCGGCGAAATCGGGCGGCGCGTGGTCGGCCGATCGCAGCACGTCGCCGACGGTGACGTGGCCGAGCTTGGCGGACTGGCGACCCGTCGTCCCGGTGTCGAGCCGCGTGCGGTCGGTGACGTCCTCGGAAAACGCGATCGTTAACTCGCCGCGGCTCTCCGCGCGCCCCACGTCGAGCAGGGCGTCGCAGCACCGGTCGGCGGTGCGCCCCGACTCGCCGAGGACGAGCACGTTCGCTCCGCCCGAGACGTCGATCGGTTCGTCGTTCATGTGTTTGACTCCGCGCGGCCGCGTCGGTCCTCGTCGGTCTCGATCCCGCGCCGGCCGACTGTCTGTGGGTACGTGTAGCTCGCCGGACAATACTGTTCCGGCCCCGGCGGTCACGAGAACTGTCGTTCGAAAGAAAACCGTGACTGTCCGCTTCGCGCGGCACCTTCGCTCGACGGTGGCGGGCTAGGCGACGTTGAAGCCCTTATCCCGGAGGAACTCCTCGACGCGTCCGGAGTGGTTGCCCTGAAGTTCGATCTGGCCCTCCTCGACGGTGCCGCCGCACGCGAACTTCGACTTGAGGTCCGACGACAGACTGTCGAGGTCCACGTCGCTCGGATCGAACCCTTCGATGATCGTTACCTCCTTGCCGTACCTGCGCTCGTCAATGCGGATCTGGATCTGCTGAGATTCCTTGGCGACGTCTTCGCAGACGCAAAGCTCCTCGGGCAGCCCGCACGTCGAGCAGACTTCCGACATTACGGACGGGTGTACGAATCGACCCTATTAAACACTGTCGGGACTGCGGTCGCCCGTCGTGGTCGTTTTCACCGTTTCGAGCGGTCGACGCGCCCGTCCGGCTCACCCGTTCGGGCGGGCGAACCGTCGCTCCTCGGCGACGAGGGCGTCGACCAGCTCGACGGCCTCGGCGGCTTCCTCCGAACTCACGTCGCCGCCGTACCGCGCCCGCTCGTAGATGCGACGCACCCGATCGACGCGCTCGTCGTCCCGGTCGTCCGCGACCCTGTCGAGATACTCCCGGGGGGTCTCGCCGGGCGAGCGTCCTCCCTCCGTCCCCGCGAACAGCAGTTCGAGGCGCTCGAACGCGCGCTCGACGTCTTCGCGCGGGCTCCGACCGCGCCCCTGGCGGCGGACGGCGATCGCCCGGGAGAGCCGATCCGCGTGGCCCGTCCGGCGGGCTAGCGCGCCGACGCCGAACAATGCGAGCAGCCAGACGCCGATCGTCCGGTAGGACGGCAGCCGCGACAGGAGCCCGGCGTCGTCCTTCTCTGTCTCGTCGCCGAACGCCGCGCCGGTGCCGTTCGTCGAGTTCTCCGTCCCGGGTTCCGGCTCGGTCTCGTTCCCGGGCTCGGTCTCGTTGTCAGTCGGAGCGTCGGGTGACGGCGTCGTCTCGGACTCCTCCTCTTCGAACTGCGCCGGGTCTCGCTGGCGGCTCTCCTCGGTGTCGACGCCCGGCTCGCCCGTCGATCGCGCCGTCTCGATTCGGTTCTCGCGGGTCTGCTGGCGACTGTCCGACGGCGTCGGGTCGAACGTCACCCAGCCTTCGCCGGGGAAGTACACTTCGACCCAGGCGTGGGCGTTGAGCCCTCGGACGACGTAGCGGTCCTCGCCGACGCGCTGGCCGGTCGAGTACCCCGTGGCCATCCGCGCCGGGACGTCCGCCGCGCGCAGCATCGCGGTCATGGCCGAGGCGTAGTGGACGCAGTAGCCCGCCTCCATCTCGAAGAGGAACTCGTCGACCACGTTGCCCTCCGGCCGGTCCACGTCGAGCGAGTAGGCCTTCTCGCTCTCGAGGTAGCGCTCGATCGCGACCGCCTCGTCGTAGGGCGTCTCGGCGTCGGCCGTGACCCGCTCGGTCAGTTCGCCGAGCCGGTCGGGCTGGTCGGCCGGCAACTGGAGGAAATCGGTCCGGATCCGCCCGGAGTACTCGTCGCCGGCCTGCCGGAGTTCCTCCGGGGAGGCGTCGGGCCGGCGACTCGTCACGCGGTAGGTGTCGCCCGCTCCGAGGGTCTCCTCGTACACGAGCGTCCCGTACGGCGTGGCCTGCGTGTCCCCCGCGACGTCGCCGCTCAGCTCCACGGGCGTGTTCGCGGCGGGCATCGCGGCCGTCGCGCTCTCGACCTCGTAGACCTGTTCGATCGACTCGGTCGAGCCGGGCGGCGGCGCCACCTCGCCGTCCCACGGATCCACGCCGGCGTCGGTGTACCACCCGTCGCCGGAGAACTGGTCGAAGACGGCGGTGCGCCAGTACCCCGGTTCGTCGCTCTCGACCGTGAACCGGACCTCCGGAGAGAGCGAGACGCTGCCGCCGACCTGGAGTCCGCCGGCCGACTGCACGACGGCGCCCTCGATGGTGTCGCCGCCGCCGGCGCCGCCGGCGCCCAGGCCGTCCGGGCCCTGTAGCCCGCCGGTGGTGCCGCCGCCGGGGACGACCGACACCGTCAGCGACAGCACGGCCATCGCCGCGAACGCCGCTGCGAGCGCGTCGGCCTGATCGATCGGCGCGCCCCGACGTTCGAGATCGCCGAACCCGACCGCGCCGGCCGCGCCGAGCACGCCCGCGAGCGTCACGAGCGTCCCGGCGTCGCCCGTGAGGACCAGCACCAGCAGCATCGCGCCGCCGATCGTCGCGCTCGCGACGTACCGGCGGCGCACCGCGAGGTACCACGAGAGAAACGCCGGCGCCGGAACCGAGCCGACGGCCCAGACCTCGGCGTTGGCCATCCTGACCACCGACAGCCCGGTCAGCAGCGTCGCCGCGTCCGACACCAGCACGTCCCCGGCGGCGATCACGGCGCCGATCGTCGCGGGCGTCGCCTGGATGTACCAGAGGTGTCCGAGCACCACGAGCGCGAGCGTCGCGCCGATCGCGGTGCGCTCGCGAACGAACGCCGCGACGACGGTCGCCGCCAGCAGCGCCGCGGCGGCGACCGGAACGACCGCCGAGCTGCCGACGACGCCGGTCAGCGGGACGTCGGACGCCGAGCCGCCGACGAAGCCGGCGACCCGATCGAGGACGCTGACGTACGACGCCGTCAGCACGAGGGCGCTGCCCATCGCCGCGCCGCGGAACGCGCGGCGTCCCGTCGACAGTCGCTCGGCCGACGCCGCTTCTCGGGACGCCGTCGGGGCGCTCACGCGACCACCTCGCCGTTCCCGTCCCGTTTCCCGCCCTTCGTCGGCGTCGCGCCGTCCGCCCGGCCCTCGGTGGGGCGCTCGTAGCGCACTCGCTCGCCGCCCGCCGTCGCGACGAGGCGATCGAACGCGACGGCGTCCTCGCCGTCGGTCACCACCGCGTCGCCGCCGGCCGACCGGACGAGGAGGTCGGCGTCCTCGGCGGCGTCCGACAGCGTTCCCGGTTCGAGGCGGGCCAGCGCCGCGAGGACGGCTTCGCGCTGGCGGCGTCCGACGTCGGGATCGAGGCGTTCCTCGGGCGCGATCAGTCCGACCTCGAACCCGGCGTCGAGCAAGTACAGTGCGAGACTGGCCGCGGCTTCGGCCGCTTCGTCCTGGCGAGCTTGCGAGCCAGGGCTCGAAGCGCTTCGTGCTTCGGCGTCGTCCGAGTCGCCGGGCGAGACGCCGACGGTCAGCGCGCCGCGCTCCTCGGTCGAGGCGTACTGCCGGACCAACAACTCCTCGTCGGGGCGCTTCGCGCTGGACTTCCAGTGGACCGACCGCCGGGAGTCCCCGCGCTCGTACTCGCGCAGCCCGTCGAACTCGTCGGTTCCCGTGAACGGTCGGCTGGCGGGGAAGCCCTCCAGCACGCCCGTCGGCGGATCGAGCCGGTAGGTTCGCGGATACGCCAGGACCGCGTCGATGTCGTTGTAGTAGAACGTCTTCCGGGCCAGTCCGAGCAGCCCTTCGACGGTGAGTTCGGCGGGCCCGAGGCGACGCTCGCCGCGCTCCCAGAGTCGCGCGTCGTAGCGGATCGGCGAGCCGTCGAGCGTCATCGTCGCGGGCAGCCCCTCCGCCGTTACGCCGTCGCCGAGCCCGTCGTCGACCGTCGCGGCGAACGACCGATCGGCGGGGACCCCCAGTTCGACCGATAGCTCCTCGTCGACGACGCCGGTCGCCGGCGCGTTCCGCTCGACCGCCGGCCGGTCGCGCAGGTGGACCTGCAGGAGCGCCCCCGCGAGCGCGACCAGCGCCGGCGCGACGACGGCGTTGATCGACCGGGCGCCGTTCGCGCGCGCTAACAGGAGTAGCGCGACGGCGAGCGCGGCGACGGCCCAGCCGCGGCGCGTGAGCGTCATGTCAGGGGACGGGCACCGAGTCGAGGGCGTTCGCGACGACCTCGCGTCCCGAGCGGCCGGCCTCGCCCGCCCGGATTCGGTGGGCGAGCACCGCCGGCGCCTCGCGCTTGAGGTCGTCCGGAACGACGTAGCTCCGCCCCTCGAACGCCGCCCGCGCCTGTCCGGCCCGCATCAGCGCCACGGTCGCCCGGGGACTCGCGCCCAGATCGGCGTGCTCGCGAGTGTACCCCGACAGCGCCGTGGCGTACTCGCGGACCGGCCGCTCGACGGTGACCGACGAGACGGCCGCTCGCGCGCGGGTCAGGTCCTCGGCGGCGGCGACCCCCGACAGCGACTCGATGGGGTGGTCGCCGACGACCCGGTCGAGCAACTCGGTTTCGTCGGCGGCGTCCGGGTAGCCCAACTCGAGTTTCTTCATGAATCGATCGACCTCCGCGATCGGGAGCTCGTACGTTCGCCCGGGTTCGACGGCGTTCTGCGTCGCGATCACGGTGTAGGGCAGGGGGAGCTCCCGCGTGGTGCCGTCGACGGTGACTTGCCCCTCGGCCATGGCTTCCAGCAGCGCGCTCTGAGTTTTGGGCGGCGCGCGGTTGATCTCGTCGCCGAGCACGACGTTCGCAAAGAGGGGGCCTGGCTGGAACTCGAACTCATTGGTTCGCTTGTCGAACACGTTGACGCCGGTGACGTCGGCGGGGAGGAGATCGGGGGTGAACTGGACGCGCTTGAACGAGCAGTCAAAGGAGCGCGCGATCGAGCGGGCGAGCATCGTCTTGCCGACGCCGGGGACGTCCTCCAGCAGGACGTGCCCGCCGCCGAGCATGGCAACGACCACGTGCTCGATCACGTCGTCCTGGCCGACGATCACGGTCCCGACGTTGTCGACGACGGCGTCGGCGAGCGAACTCACGTCGTCGACCGGCGGATCTGACTCGTCGGTCTGGCCTGTGCCCTCGAGCACGTCCGGTGGATTGGCATCCGTCATGGTTGCGGTGCCCGACCCCGATCGTCGCCGCGTCACCGGGGCGGCTTACGCGTTATAGGGGTGCAAGCAGGGAAAATCTTTGTGTCGACTCGCACGCGCCGGAACCATCGTTCGGAACCGGACCTCGATCACCGAACCGCGCGAACTGTCACGACCGACGGCTGCCGATCGGCGCGCGAAAACGCCGAAACCGACGGTAATCGCATCTTAACGCGGATAGGGAGAGATAAAGACGGCGCGCGAGCGAGGAGGGCCGGTGGGGACCGGTGCGGGGAGGGTCGCCCGCGCGCGTGCGAAGAAGAGCCGTTCGTCAGCGGGCCGCGCCGTCAGCGACAGTCCGCGACGTCACACAGCGCCGACGATTCGGCGACGATGAACGCGTCCTCGCGGAGGTCGTCCTCGTCGGCGGGCAGGAACAGCCGCTGGTTGCGGCCGCCCGTTTCGACCGAGAGGACGTCCCACTCGCTCGGCTCGTAGCCGAGGTCGGCCTGGGGGTCCGGATCCATACTGAGCCGCTCCCAGTTCTCGTGTTCCTCCGCGCTCATGATCGGTTCCCGACGGGTGCGCGCGCGGCCGGCGTAGCCTCCTCTGCTTGCTCGCCCTCGACGACGTTCTCGGTTTCGATGGCGATCTCGTGGTTGCCGTCGCCGGTGAGATGGATGGTGTTGAGCAGGTAGTCGCCGTCGTGCTCGTTGGCGACCTGCGAGTCGGAGTTCGTGAGGATCCGCGTGTTCTTGATCGTCGCCTCGCCGCCGGAGAACTGGTCGGAGAGGTCGATCGGCTGGGAGTGGTCGATCGAGTGGTAGATGTCGCAGCTGTTTACGACCATGTTCTCGCCGGCCTGACGGATCCGGAGGTTGCGCTGGTTGATCTGCCCGTCGTTCGGCGGCGACTCGGCGTCGTGGACCATCGCGACGTTCCGGACGACGGTGTCGTCAGTGCCGATCCTGACGTTGCTGATGTTGTTGTTCCTGTAGAGGCCGCCCTCGACGACGACTCGACCGCCTTCCGCGTCGTCGAAGTCGGCGCCGGGACCGGACGCGTACAGGCCGTTGTCCGAGAAATTCTGCACCCAGCAGTCGACGATGCGGATCGTGCCGGCGTGCTCTGCGCCGACGTAGATGCCGACCCCGTCCGCGCCATCCTGGACGCCGTCGGGAAGCCAGATCTTGTCGAGCACCATCGTCGCGTCCTCGCCGCGGGCCTCGGCGCGGAGCTTGGCCTCCTCGCCGCCGGTCGCGCCGCGGATCTGCAGGTTCTCGAGTCGCACTTCGCCGGCCTGGGCGCGGACGGCGTTGTACCGGTGCTCGCCCTCGGGGAAGTTCAGCTCGACCGCGCCGGGCTTCCCGTCGCCGATCAGGGCCGCGTTCTCGTAGTCGCCGTCGAGCCCCTCGCCCGACCACTCGTAGCTACCCGCGGGGACGTGTACCTCCGTGCCGCTCTCGAAGTGCTCGGCCAGGTAGTCGTCGATCGCGTCGCCGTCCTGCAGCCCCTCCTCGCCGAGGTCGACCGTCTGGGTCTGCGCCGCGGCCGAACCGCCGAGTAGGCCCGTCGTACCCGCAACCAGGCCCGCAGCGCCTGCGAACTTGGCGAAGGTGCGTCGGTTAAGCTTGGACATCGTCGCGGTATCGTCGGTCTGGCGTTCTGCCATACACGGGTAGGATCGCGGTATACTTAAAGCGATTTTCGCGGCTTTGCCATCCGAAGCTGCGTCTATAGCGATTCTTGGTTGCGCGTTGTTGCACCTGCCGGACGAGTCGGCGGCGACTTCGACGTCAGGTACTTGCGAGATCGGCGGGGTTCGATCGCCGCCGCGAAACGACGGCCTACGCGATCCAACGGTCGGGCTACCCTCAGTAAGCTCGGTAGAGGGGCTGTTAAGCCCATTTCGACGGATCGAAACGCTGGGGTTACCCTGTGGCGCGCCGGGTACGACCTCGTTACTGCGGGCCGCGCGGGCGTCGGTCGGCGTCGCGGCCGGCCCGGTCGGCCGACGCGGCTCGACGCCGGAGATCGAGCAGACCGTGCCGACCGGTGCGCGGGGAGACTCCCCGATCGCTCCGTCCGGCTCACGGGGGCGACGCCGCGGCGTCTGCGACGTCCGTTCGACGCCAGCTCGTCGCCCTGATTCGGTCGTTCTTTTAGTCACACGCGCGAGCGGGCCTCGCGAGGAGGCGAGTTCGTCGCACCGGGAGCGGCCGCCGTCTCGGATCGCACGCCGCCGCGCCGTCCCGGCGCGGGTGTCAGCCCGAGCGTGCGACCGGCAGCTACAGTCCGATGCAGCGAGATTGCTGCCGTCATCTCCCGGTTAAGGTTGCCTTACCGATTGATTTTCGGCGTCTTCGGACGAGTCCTCGATACCCTCGGCGTAGAAAGCGTACCCTACCGGCAACTGTCTGCTCGCCGCTCGCGACCGTCCCGAGATCTTCCGACTGTCGCCTGCGACGTAGTGCGACCGCCGCCTCGGCGTCACGCGCGGCCGTCTCTGCAGCGGCGCCATGCAGCGGCTGGCTCTGCAACGGCGCCACGCGGCGGCTGGCTCCGTAGCGGCGTCCGCGAGCCCGCGTCGCTGTCGAGCGCAGAGCGCCTGCGCGCGGCTACGAGTCGGCGTCGCGACGAACCGGAGAAACGAGAACTTCGCGCCGATTTAGACCGAGTAGTAGTACTCGCCCTCTTTCTTCTGCTGGCGATCCAGCTGGCTGTCGGGCTTGTTGATGCGCGGGCGGCCGACGCGCTCGTCGCGCCGGAACGTGATGTCGAGGTTCGAGAGGAAGTCGTTCATCCCCGAGCGCATCTCCTGGGGCTGGCCGGCGTGACCGTGCTCGGCGGGCTCGCCGTCGAACACCATCAGGCGATCGGCCAGCAGGTCCATCATGTACATGTCGTGGTCGATCACGAGCACCGTGGCGTTCTGCTGTTCGGCGTAGCGCCGGATCGCGCTGGTCGCCTGCACGCGCTGCTCGACGTCGAGGTGCGCCGAGGGCTCGTCCAGCAGGAACAGGTCGGCCGACTCCGAGAGCGTCGCCGCGATGGCGACGCGCTGGCGCTCGCCGCCCGAGAGGTCGGTGAGGTTCTGCTCCATGATCCGCTCGAGCTGCAGGGGCTCGGCGATCTCGGTGTTCCAGTACGACGAGCCGAACTGGTCGGTGATCGACGACAGGAACGCGTCGACCCGCATCGGCTGGTCGATGTCGATGTACTGGGGCTTGTAGGCGATGTCGAGCTCGAAGTCGAGGTCTCCCTCGTCGGGTTCGAGCGCGCCCGCGAGCAGCTTCGCGAACGTCGACTTCCCGATCCCGTTCGGGCCGACGATGCCCAGCACCTCGTTGCGCCGGATCTCGCCGCCCTCGATGTCGAGCGAGAACTCGCCCTCGCCGTAGCTCTTCGAGACGTCGGGGTACTCGACGAGCGTGTCGGCCGTGCTCACGGGCCTGGGGGCGTGTTCCTCGAACTCGATGGGGTTCGGGCGGATTCGCATGTTCTCGTTCTCGAGGTAGCCCGAGAGGTACTCGTTGATCCCGTTGCGCACCGACTTCGGGTCCGTGACGACGCCGTAGGCGCCGGGGCTCCCGTACGCGACGTGGAGCGTGTCCGCGAGGAGGTCCAGAATTGCGAGGTCGTGTTCGACGACCAGCATCGAGCGGTCGCCCTCCTCGGCGAGCTCGCGGATCAGGCGAGCGACGGTCATCCGTTGGCCGATGTCGAGGTACGGCGTGATCTCGTCGAGGAAGTAGAAGTCGGCGTCCCGCGCGAGACACGCCGCGATGGCGACGCGCTGGAGCTCGCCGCCCGAGAGGTTGTCGATGTCCTGATCCATCACGGGGCGGATCTCCATGCGGTCGACGAGGTAGTCCAGTTCGCCGCGCTCGTCGGTCCGTTCGAGTAGCTGGCGCGTGTTGCCGTCGAACTGGCCGGGGATCTCGTCGACGTACTGCGGTTTGCGCGCGACGCTGACGTCGCCGTCGCGCACGGCGGCGATGTAATCCTGCAGTTCCGTGCCGCGGAACTCGTCGAGCACCTCGTCCCAGTCCGGCGGGTCCGCGTGCTGCCCGAGGTTCGGCGCCATCTCGCCGGCCAGAATCCGGACGGCGGTCGTCTTCCCGATCCCGTTCGGCCCGAGGATACCGGTCACCTGGCCTTGCTCGGGAACCGGCAGCCCGTACAGCGAGAACGCGTTCTCGCCGTAGCGGTGCGAGGGGTCGTTCTCGAGTTCCTGGGGCAGGTTGATGATCTCGATCGCGTCGAACGGACACTTCTCGACGCAGATGCCGCAGGTCTCGCCCAGACAGATCTCTTCGGAGATGCGCACCTGCTCGGGCTGGCCCTCGTCGGCCTCCTCGCCGCGGAGCGTGATGCACTCCTTGCCGGTGCGGTTCGGCGGGCAGTAGTTCTTGCACTCGTAGTTACACCGGTCGGGCTGGCACCGCTCCAGGTTGACGACGGCGATACTGTCGCTGGCCATGTTAGAAAGTGACGCCGGTCATCATGATGATTCCCCACGTGATGAACCACAGCGAGAACGTCATGAACGCGACGAACAGGTAGTCCTTGACGCCCCCGAACTCGTCGTAGCCCATGACGCTGAACAGCGGGAACTGTACGACGATGGCCGCGAGCACGACCAGCTGGGCCTGCTGGTTCTTGGCGGCCTCGGCCGCGCTCACGTCGCCGGCGATGTACGCCGACGCGACCGCGGCGCCGACGCCCGCGAGCGCGGTGATCGTCGTGATGGTGACCGACCGGAGGTGCGACTCCCTCCCGTCGGCGGTTTCGGTCGACATACGGTTTGCTCGGTGACCTGCCGTAAAAAGCCGTTCGCTTGGACCTCGACAGTCCCGCGTTCTCGGCGCCTCTCCGGTGCCCGCGGTGTCCGACAGCCTCCCGGGGCTGACAGTTACCCTGATCTGTGCGCCGCCGTACGACCGTGCCCGGACATCTGAGGTAGACCCCGCAACATCGACACGGTTCTTCGGTCCAATCGACCGAACGGTTCGGTGGGCCGAACTCGTCGTATCAATCTTTATGCTGCTGGGACCTTTCGATTCGTAACGATGGCTGGCACTGACGGGGAGGATATCGAAGACCTTCCGCCGAGCGCGAAGCTGGTGTTCAAAGTACTTGAGTACGACGGGCCGCTGACCCAGAAACAGATCGTCGAGGAGTCGATGCTGTCGGCCCGAACCGTTCGCTACGCGCTGGAGCGCCTCGAAGAGATCGGAATCGTCGACGAGGACGTCTACTTCGCCGACGCGCGCCAGAGCCTCTACGAACTCGACGAGGAGGCGATGGCGACCGCCGAGGGCTGCGCCGAACCCGGCACCTGCGCGGAGTGACGTCGTTTCGCCGCTCTTTCTGATCGTTTCGATCGCTGTACGACTCCTGGAATCGGCGCTCGAAAATGGAAGCGAGGGGGAGCGTCGCGGGGGCGTGCGGGGGGCACGCCGCCGCGGGAGTGAGAGTGGGGGAAAGCGGTGTGCAGGCGCGCGAGTCGGGAGGATGGGATTGAAAGGCCAGTGCGCGCCCGTCGAAAGGCAGGCGGGCGGGCGACTTAAACACCCGTCAGACGGGCGCACGACGCTCGTCGGACCGTCGGGCTCCGCGCCGTTTTTGTGGCGCCGGCGCCTCGATGAGACCATGACGTGGGCGGAACTGTTCGACCGGGCCGAGCGCTGGGACGTCGACGAGGAAGACGTGACTGACGCGCTGGCGCGCCAGCGCGAGGCGGATGCGGATGAGTAGCGATTCCGAGACGAGCGACGCTCCCGATCCTTCGCGGATCGTCGCCGGCGCGGACGTGCTCGCCGCCGACGTGCTCGTCGGCGGCCCGGCCCGCGCGGCGCTCGATCACGTCCGCTCGCACTCGTGGCTCGACCTCGTCGCCAGCGACCACCTGCTGGACGACGCCGAAGCAGTGATCGCCGAGCTGGCCGACGACGAGCTGGCCGACGACTGGCGCGATCGGATCGAGCGCGAGCGCGTTTCGGTCGAGCACCCGCCGGGCGACCAGCCGGCGCTGGCAAGCGCCTACCGCGGCGACGCCGCGCACGTGCTGTCGTTCGACGACGAACTCGGCAGCGTCGAGACCGCGGCGCGGCTCCAGGGCCGGATCGCGATGAGCGTCCGCCATCCGAAGGCGTTCGACGCGGTGTTCGACGCAGCGAGCCTCTACGACGCCGTCGTCGGGGGCGAGTATCCGGGCCCCGATCGGGATCCGCGCGAGTAAACCGCTGGCCGAGCATTCTTTTCTATCTGCGCCCTGTGATGCGTATGTCCAGCAGCGACGATCCGCCGGATGTCTGTCCGGAGTGTGGCGCCGTTGACGCCTACGAGAAGCGGTACGCGACGGGCGGAGGGTGGCGCTCGGAGTTTCGCTGTCGGGAGTGCCACCGCGTCTGCTCGCCCTCCGATAGTTGATCGGGTGTTACCGTAGAACTACTCCCGCTCGGCCAGCCAGTCGGCGAACTTTTCGAGGGCTCGTCCGCGATGGGAGATCGCGTTCTTCTCTACGGTGCTCATCTCGGCGAACGTCTCGCCGTCGTACTCGAAGATTGGGTCGTAGCCGAACCCGCCCTCGCCCCGCGGCGCGACGATCCGCCCGCGGACCGCCCCCTCGAACGTGGTAAGTTCGTCGCCGTCGCAGTACGCCATCACGGTTCTGAACGCCGCTTTGCGATTCTCTTCGTTCTCGACGAGCTTCCAGACGCGCTCGATGCCGAGCGTGTCGTCGACGTACGCGGAGTAGGGTCCCGGGAAGCCGTCGAGCGCCTCGACGAACAGCCCGGTGTCGTCGACGAGCACACCGTCTTCCGCACCCAGCTCGTCGTAAGCTTCGCGGGCGCCCCGCCGGACGATCGTTTCGAGGTCGTCGCTCTGGACCTCGGCGTAGTCGTAGTCGACCTGCTCGACCTCGGCCGGCAGGTACTCGCGGGCCTCGCGGACCTTTCCCTCGTTGCCGGTGACGAAGCGGATCATACCCGGCGGTGGACGCCGGCGGCGAAAATAGCCGTCGATCAGTCGTCGTCGACGACGACCTCGACCGGTTCGTCCTTCGCGTCGCTGTCGTCGCCGCTTCCCTGCTCGTGCCAGAGGAGCGCGCCGGCGACGGCCAGCACGATCCACGAGCGCCAGTTGGCGAGGTTCAGCGTGTAGCCGACGCCGAAGGGCTTCTCGACGAGCATCCCCTCGCCGGGCTCCCAGTACGACGAGAGCATGCGCCGGAAGTTCGGTCGCTCGAAGTTGTACGGTACGCCCAGGATCTCGCCGGAGGTCGGCTTGTCGGCCATGCGAGGAGTTAGGGCACAGAAGGTTAAAACGGTTAGTGGTACCGGCGCGACGACCGAGCGACGGCGGCGCTTCGAGAGCGCCGCCCGCTCGCGACGCGTTCCGGCATCACCCGAAGCGGAGACAGCTACCGCTCACGCGTGGCGAACAGGCGACACGTCCGTCTCGCGGCGCAGGACACTCTCCCGGTCGCGACGCAGGTGTGTCGCGCACCCGCCCGGACCCGCGTCGCGGCGACTGGTCAGTTCACGAGCCGTGCTGGCCGCGCTTTCCGAAATAAACCTGTGGCGTACTGGCGTCCTGTGACCCCCGCTCACTCTCCGACGAGGTACGTCTCGAACGTTCGGACGGCGCGTCGGTAGCTCAGCCCCGCGAGCAGTCCTGCGACGAGTAGCGTCGCCGCGGCGCCTGCAGCGGTCACGGCATCCGCCGGAATCTCGGTTGCTCCCTCGGCGGCGAGATACAGCCCCGCGAGCACCGGTGCCCCGACGACGCCGATCGCTCCCGAGTACGCGACCACGGCGTACACGTGGGGAACCGTCACGCCGGCGTTCTCGGCGGGGCGAATCGCGTCGAACTCCGGAAGTAGCGTTCCGACGCCGAGCGCGATCGCCGGCAGGAAGACCGACAGCGCCGCGGCGAACAGGCCGGCGCCCAGTGCGCCGACCGTCGATCCCGTCGCCGTCGCAGCGACGCCGACGCTCAGCGCCGCGACGAGGGCACCGCCGGGGAGCGCAGCGGAGACCAGATATCCTCGGACGACGCGGCGAGCGCTTCCCGGCGTCGTCAGCGTCGCGGGGAGTCCGCGCCCCTCGTTGCCGAGGGGGTTCAGCGTCGCCCCCGCGCCGACAGCTCCGGCGCCGTAGACGGCCACCAGCGCCGGTAGCGCGCCCGGAACGACGCGGGCGAGCTCGTAGCCCGCCGAGACCAGTACCACGAGCGGAAGCAGCACGTACAACAGCGCCTGGGGTCTGCGGCGCACCCGGAGCCAGAGCGCGCGGGTCACGGCGCGCGTCGGCCGGGAACAGGTCGCCGCGAGCGACCGATCGAGGAGGTCGAACGGGCCGAAACCCGCCGGCTCGGCGTCGGCGTCGATCTCGGGCTCCTTCGGCGGATCGACGAGCCACGCCAGCCGGGCCAGCGTCGTCGCGAGAGCCCGGAGACCGGCGAGCGCCAGCGGCGTCCCGACCAGCGCGGCGGCCGCGAGTCGTGGATCGCCGCCGCCGATCGACGCCAGCGCGACGTCGGCGTGCCACGCGATCGGCCACCCGCCCAGCAGCGTTCCGGCCTGTCGGCTTCCCACGAATAGCCCGAAGTACAGCGCCACGAGCGGCGACCCGACCAGCAGCTTGTGCTCGCGGACGAACGACGAGCGCCGGAGCGCGACCAGCGCCGCGAGCCCGGCGACGTAGCCGCAGGCGGTCGCCGTCGCGATCAGGCCGACGGCGGCGACGACGAAGCCGACGGCGCCGAGCGGGCGCCCGGAGCCCACGGCGAACGCGGCGGCGCCCCCGACGATCGCCAGCGAGAGGAACCGGCCGGCCTTGATCATCTTGGCCAGCGCGTCCCCGACGACGATCGTCCCGATCGGGGTCGTCGCGAGCAGCCCGTTGTCGCGCTCGCGCCAGCCCTGTCCCTTCACCGTCCAGAGCATCGTCACCAGCGCGACGAGCACGAACGCGATGCCGGCGAACCCCCGCACCGCGGCGACGGCGGCGTCTTGATCGGTCGCCACCGTCCCGGCCGCGGCCCCCGCGCCGTCGCCGCCGGACGCCACGGCCGCGGCGTAGTAGTACGCGCCGGGGTCGGGGTAGGTCCATCCCTCGGCGCCGGGCACGTGCCCGATCACGACGAACGCCGCGACGAGCACGAGGAACAGCTCCGAGAACGCCCGCCACGAGTGCTCGCGCTGGCGTCGGTAGTGGCGTACCGTCTCGACGCGCGCGATCCGCGCGCCGTCGCGGAGTCGAGCGACCGCTCCGTGGCCCGTGCCGAGCCGACCGCTCATACGGTCGTCGTGGACTCCTCGTTGAGCCGCTCGTCGCCGTGGTCGTGCGTGATGTCGAGGAACGCATCTTCGAGGCTCCGTTCTTCGCCGGCCTCGGCGCGGTTTTTGAGCCCGTCGGGCGTCCCCTCGGCGACCAGCCGGCCGTCGTGGAGCACGCCGACGGTGTCGGCGAGTTCGTCGACCACCGGAAGGATGTGCGTCGAGAGGAAGACGGTCATCTCGCGCTCGGCGAGCTCGGCGATGGTGTCCCGCATCGTCCGCGCCGCGCGCGGGTCGAGCCCGCTGGTCGGCTCGTCGAGAAAGACGACGTCGGGCTCGTGGAGCACGGCCTGGATGACGCCGATCTTCTGGCGCATCCCCTTCGAGTAGGCGTCGATGCGCTTGTCGGCGTCCTCGGCCAGGTCGAACCGGTCGAGCATCGAGCCGATCCGCCGGTCGGCCTTGTCCTCGGGGATGTCCCGCAGGCCGGCGATGTACTCCAGTTGCTCGCGCCCGGTCAGCTCGTCGTACAGTGGCGGCTCCTCGGGAAGGTAGCCGATGTGTGGCGTCACGGCGTCGCGGTCCTCGATCGACCGGCCGGCGACGCTCGCGGTGCCCGAAGTCGGCTTGGTCAGCGTCGTCAGCATCCGCATCGTCGTCGTCTTGCCGGCCCCGTTCGGTCCGAGGAAGCCGTACACTGAGCCGGAGGTGATCGAGAGCGTCAGATCCTCGACGGCGACCGCGTCGCCGTAGCGTTTCGTCAGCGCCCGCGTCTCGATGGCGAGGTCGGTCACGGTACCGGCGACTTATCGATCGGCGGTAAAATGTTTACCGCTGTCCGTGAAACGAGGGCGCGCCGGGGCCAGTGCATCGTCCGAGGCCGACTTCGCGCATCTATTCGGCGTACACCGTATCGCAGGTCGGTTCGAGACGAATTCCGTCCTCCGCCGTGATGTACAGATCCGCACCGCCGGCCGATCGCGAGCCGCGGTCCTCGCAGTCGACGCTCGGCCAGTCGTATTCGGTTGGTTCCTCCCCGTCGACTGTCACCACGATGGTCTCGGGCGCTCCGGTGAACGGATCGGTGTCCTCCTCGCCGTGATTGCCTTCGAGGTGGAACTGCCTGCTGTACAGCACGTCGCCGGCGTCGTCGCTGACTCGCACCGCGAGCTCGTGCGCCGCGTCCGTGTAGTTGTACACCTCGACTTCGTGCGCGAGTTCTTTCGAGCCGAGGACGTTCGCGCAACCGGCGAGCGCGCTGCTCGAGGCTGCGCCCGCTGCCGTGAGGAGGGACCGTCGAGTCGGTGAGGGCGGCATACGCAAAAGTCATAAACGAATCATCATATAAACTGTGCCTCCCGCCGAAGACCGTGACTGTCGGCTGAAACCCCCGTTCAGGGGCGCTCGAACTCGATCGACGCGCCCTGACGCGACCACCGTTTGTCTCGGCCGAGTCGCTCGCCACGCTCGCGCTCGGCCTCGCAAAAGCTGGGCCAAAAAGTGATTGCCGGAACGCTTCAGGGACGCCGGAACTCGATCGCAGCGCCCTGCCCGAAGCCGACGCAGAGCGTCGCCAGCCCGCGGTCGGCGTCGCGCTCGATCATCTCATGGACTAGCGTCACCGGCAGCCGGGCGCCGCTGGCGCCCAGCGGGTGGCCCAGTGCGATGGCGCCGCCGTTGACGTTGTAGCGCTCGTCCTTGACGCCGAGTTCGCGCTGGGCGTACACCGTCTGGCTGGCGAACGCCTCGTTGAGTTCGACCAGATCGTAGTCGTCGATGTCGCGCCCGGTGCGCTCCAAGAGCCCCTTGGTCGCGGGGACCGGGCCGATCCCCATGACCGTGGGGTCGACGCCGGCGACGTTGTTCGAGCCGATCTCGGCGAGCACGTCCAGGTCGTGATCCTCGGCGAACGCCTTGCTCGTGACGAGCGTCGCGGCGGCGCCGTCGCTGACCTGCGAGGCGTTGCCCGGCGTCACCGAGCCGTCGGACTTGAACACGGTCGGGAGCTGGGCGAGCTTCTCGACCGAGGTGTCGCGGCGGATCCCCTCGTCCTCGTCGACGACGCCGTCCTCGGTCTCGATCGGGATGATCTGGTCGTCGAACCGCCCCTCGTCGGTCGCCGCCGCGGCGCGCTCGTGGCTCCGGAGCGCGTACTCGTCCTGCGCTTCTCGGCTGACCTCGTACTCGTCGGCGACCTTCTCGGCGGTCATCCCCATCTGGAGCTCGCCGACGTTGTACAGGTCGTTCATCCGCGGGTGGACGTTGTGGGTGTTCTCGCCCATTTTGACGCGACTCATCGACTCGACGCCGCCCGCGATGATCGCGTCGCGCTGGCCGGCCCGGACGGCGTCGGACGCCGAGATCACAGCCTGCATCGAGGAGGCGCACCAGCGGTTGATCGTCGTCCCGGGCACCGACTCGCCCAGCTCGGAGAGCAGCGCGATGACGCGCGCGAGGTTGTTGCCCTGCTCGCCGCGCTGCTGGGCGCAGCCCCACATCAGATCGTCGATCTGGTCGCCGGCGAGTCCCGTGTCGGCGAGGATCTCGTCGATCAGCGGAACCGAGAGGTCCTCGCTGCGCACGTCGGCGAACGCGCCGTCTTCCTTGCCCTGCGGTGTTCGGTAGGCCGCCGCGATGACGGGAGTGGTATCGTCGCTCATACTATCCGAATCGTCTTTCGTGAACTTAAAAGGGCGTAGAACTCGGCGCGCTCCCCTCCGGAGTTTACGATGGGCGTTCGCGTCGACCACCAATTTTATCGCGCTCACCCGCTGGACTAAACGTATGAGGCGCACGATTCGTCGAGCGGTACTGACCGTTCTGCTCGGGCTGGCGGTTCCGGCAGTCGCGAGCGCTCAGCAGCCGGGAGACGTCCCGATCGATCCGTCGGCGTACTCCTCGCCCGGATTCACCCTGGCCGTCGTCCTCGTACAGCTTGTGTTCGGCCTGATCGTTGCTGCGCTGCTCATCCACCTCGCTCCGGGGTTCACGCGCTCGACGGTCCGGTACGTCCGCGAGGACGCCGTCGAGACCGGAATCGTCGGGTTCGCCGCGATCGTCGGGGTGTTCGTCCTGTCGATCATCCTGATCGTGACGATGATCGGCGCGGTGCTCGGAATCCCGTTGTTGCTGGTTCTGGTGTTTCTGCTGATCCCGGCCTCGGTCGTTATCAACATCGCGCTCGGGCTCGTACTGTACCGGTTGGCGTCGAGCGACCGCCGGACGGAACTCACCGCGAAGAACCTGTGGATCGGCTACCTGATCGGCTTCGTCGCGCTGACGATCGTGGGACAGATCCCCGTCCTCAATCTGATCGTCAACGTCGTGGCGGTCTCGCTGGGCCTCGGGGCGGTGATCCAGCACTTTCGCAACGGCGCCCGCGAGGGCGACTCACGCGGCGACGACTGGGGCGACGGCCCGCGGGGCGGCGAACCGCAGGTGGACGACGGCTGGGGGACGACCGACGACCGCGACCGGCGCGACGACGAGTTCGGACGGCCCCGCGACGACCGGAACGACTACGGACAGTCGCGGGACGAGCGCGGCGGGTTCGGCGCCGCGGACGACGGCCGCCGCCGTGGCGACCCGGACGCCTCGCAGAGCGACGACGAGGACGACTCGTCGCGGCGCGACGACACCGAGGAGTACTGGTAGCGATCGTTCCGGCGTCGGATCGACCGTCCCCGGACCACGCCGCTTCGACGGCCTTAAGAGTCGTCCGATCCAACCTATCGGGGAATGAGCAACGCGGCGATGGACGTCGTCGAGTTTCTGTTGACGACGCGGATCTTCACGGACGAGCGGGACCTCGACGCCAACGACCTCCCCCCGCGGTTCCGGCGGGTGTTCTGGAGCGACGGCGAGATCGAGCGTCCGCTGTCGGCGACGAACAGCACCGCGCGAGCGGGGACCGGGGTCGACCAGCCATGGGAGGCCGTCTCGGACCTGATGTTCACCGAGCGCGACGAGTTCTCGGGATCGATCTCGATCAACCAGCCCGAGATGGCCGAGGAGTGGTTCCTCGAGCGGGCCGACGACGAGCGCCTTCGGACGAACCCGACGCTCGCCTACCGGTTCGGCGAGGACTGCGAGATCGACTACGAGCGCGCTCGCGAGGCCAACCGACCGATTCAGGCCGACCGGGTGTGGATCGACAGCCTGCTCGAGGAGTACTTCGACGACGAGGACGAGGAGGAGATGCTCGATCTGGTCGACATCCGCGCGCCAGAGGAGATCGAGATGACGCTCGACGATCTGGTGCTGACGACCGACCAGGAAAACGAGATCCACAAGATCGTCAAGGCGATCGAGCACCGCGACTACCTCGCCCAGATCGGTCTGCGCGAGATCGGCAAGCTGCTGTTCGTCGGGCCGCCAGGCACGGGTAAAACGTCGGTCGCTCGCGGACTGGCCCACTCGCTCGACCTGCCGTTCGTCGAGGTCAAACTCTCGATGATCACCAGCCAGTACCTCGGCGAGACGGCCAAGAACGTCGAGAAGGTGTTCGAAGTGGCAAAGCGGCTCTCGCCGTGTATCCTCTTTATGGACGAGTTCGACTTCGTCGCGAAGACCCGCGCCTCCGACGAGCACGCCGCGATCAAGCGCGCGGTCAACACCCTGCTGAAGTCGATCGACGACGTCAGCCTCATCGAGGACGACGTCCTGCTGATCGGCGCGACGAACCACCCCGACCAGCTCGACGCCGCGGCGTGGCGCCGCTTCGACGAGATCGTCAACTTCCCGAAGCCCGACTCCGGGATGCGCGCGGACATCCTGCGCGTGATCACGCGCGCGATGGACATCGACGAGTTCGACCCCGAGGCGATCGCCGAGCTCACCGAGGGGCTGACCGGCAGCGACCTGCGGATGGTGCTCCGCGAGGCCGTGCTCGACGCGCTAACCGAGGAGCGGACGACGCTGACCCAGCAGGATCTGGTCGACGCCGTCGAGGACTTCGAGGAGCGGGACAACCTCAAGAACATGGACATGATGGACGGCGACCACGACGCGCTGGTCGCCGGCGGCGACATCGGCGCGGACGGCGGCGAGGGCGGCCACGACCACGCCCACGAACACTGACGCCGAGCCCCCTTCGCCGCCGATGCGTCGCGACTGACGTGAACCGAACGCGAGCGCTGACGCTGAGAACTACGCTATGGAGGTCACACTACTCGGGACGGGCGACACGACGGGGACGCCGACCGTCGGCTGTGCCTGCGACACCTGCGAGCGCAGCCGCGAGCTCGACGTCGAGCGCACGCGCTTCTCGGTCCACGTCCGGAACGAGCGCACCGGCGAGTCGCTACTGATCGACGCCTCGCCGGACTTCCGGTACCAGTTCCTCCGCGAAGGCGTCGACCTGCCCGACGCCGTCCTGATATCGCACGTTCACTTCGACCACCTGGACGGACTCGGCAACGCCTACCGACTGCTCGACGGCGTCCCGGTGTACGCCGCCGACGAGACCGATCCCCAGACCGGCGAGAGCGTCGTCGAGACGATCCAGCGCAAGTACAGCTACCTCGACGCCGTCGAACCACGCCCCGCGACGCCGTTCGAGACGATCAGAACGTGCGGGCTCGACGTGACGCTCGTTCCGGTCGACCACCCGCCGCTGGTCTGCTACGGCGTCGTGATCGAGGACCCCGAGACGGGCGCGACGCTTTCGCTGTCGGGCGACACGAGCTACGACATCCCCACGCGGTCGCGCGAGGTACTGGCCGATCCGGACCTCTTTCTCGCCGACGCCATCGTCCCGGCCAGCCTCTGCGAGCACCACCCGATCGGCGGCGCCGACCACGACGACGACGGCGTCCCGCGAACCTTCGGTACCAAGCACATGACCCGCGAGGGCGCGCTGGATCTGGCCGACGAGCTCGACGCCGACGAGACGCGACTGGTCCACCTCGCGCACTTCTATCCCGTCGAGGAAGCGTTCGAGGAGCCGCTGGCGGTCGACGGCGAGCGCTACGAGCTGTAAGAAACGATCACAGCACGCCCCGGAACGCGACGACCGCCCCGGCTCCGACGACGATCGCCAGCAGTACGCTCTCTGTCTTCCAGGCGACCACCAGTACGAGCGCCGCGGCGCCCCACTCCGCGGGGCCGCCCTCGACCAGTTCCGGGCCGAGGATCGAGACGACGATCGCGCCGGGAAGCACTTCGAGGCCGGTCTCGACCCGCTCCGAGACGTCGATCCGGCCCAGCAGCCACAGCCCGCCGGCCTTGGTGACGTAGGTCGCCAGCGCCATCGCCGCCACGACGCCGACGACGACCGGCGTCAGCGAGATGTCAGGACTCAAAGCGCGCCACCTCCAGGACGAATCCGGCGATCCCGCCCGCCAGGATGTACCAGCTCCCGGGGAGCAACTGCGCACCCAGCACGGCGACGAGCAGCGCGCCGGCCCACGGAACGAGATCGGACGCGCCGTCCCACAGCGACACCGCGATGGCGAGGAACACGGCCACCAGCACGAAGTCCAGGCCGTACCGGGAGGGTTCGCCGATCGTCGCTCCGGCCGTCGCGCCCAGCACCGTCGAGCCGACCCAGAACGCCCAGATGGCGAGGCCGCTTCCCAGGAGGAAGGCCCCTTTGTCGCTCCCCGATCGGAGTTCGCCCATCGTCAGCGCCCAGTTCTCGTCGGCCATGAAAAAGACGCTCCCGTACGCCTGCAGCGGCGTCAGGTCCCGCAGCCACGGTCGCAGCGCCGCGCCCATCAGCGTGTACCGGAGGTTGACGACGAACGCCGTGCCGACGACCAGCGCGACCGGGATCGGGTCCGCCCACAGTTCGACCGCGATCACCTGGGCCGCGCCGGCCACGACGGTCGCGCTCATCAGGGCCGCCTCGGCGACGCTGAGTCCGGCCTGCTGGGCGAGGACGCCGAAGGCGATCCCGTACCCCGCCACGCCAAGCGAGACGGGCACGCACTTGACGAACCCGTCCCGAACGCCGCTCCGGGTGAACGTCACCGTCCGCTTCCGGTCGGCGCGCTCGTCGGCGGCGTCCGGCAGCGCGTCGTCCGCGGCGACGGTACCATCGCTACATGTCGTCTCTTCGTTGTCACGTCGCATTGTATCGGTCGAGGGGCGCGACGGTTCGCACTCCGTCGGTCTCGTTCGATCGTACTCCCTCCTGCACCTATACGCTCTGCGAATCCCCGATCGCGGAGGGTTCTACTCCACGCTCGCTCGCCGACGTGCAGAGTCCTCAAAATATATGTGTTCTTATGATTCGGGAAAATATCGTAACGCTCTACAGCGGTCCTCGAACTATCGAGGCCATGAACGTATTGCCGCGCGCGCTCGGGTACGCCGTGCTGGGGCTGACGCCCGCCGCGCTGATCGTGCGCGCGCTCGGTGTCCCGGACGCCGTTCCTACCGGGGCGTTCGGGGCCGGACTGTTCCTCGTCGGCGCCGTCGCGGTCGGGTCGGAGTACGATCGAGCCCTCGGGCCAGCGGACGCGGTCGCAGTCGAACGGTCGGACGTCGTCGACGCCGGCGCGGTCGTCGCGGGGGCGATCGTCACGTACGCGCTGCACGTCCACGCCCCGCCGGGACCGGTGCTCGCCTCGGCGCTCGTCGGTCTGGCTGCCGGCGTCGGCGCCGAGGAGTTCGGCGTCCCGGCGTACTGCGGATCGTTCGTGGGGATGGCCTCGCCCGCACTGTTCCCGTCCGTTGCGTACGTGGCCGCTGCGGGGACGCTGGCCGGCCTCGCGTACGCGGCTGCCGGGCGGGCATTCGACGGGTTCGGCGGCAAGCTGGGGACGATCGCGTTCTTCGGTTGCGTCGCGACGGCGGCGCTGACGGACGCCGGCTACGCCGCCGCGAATCCGATCGCCTGGCACAGCGTTCGCCTCGTCGTCCCGGTCGCGGCCGCCGGTTCGGTCGCGACCGCCGTCCTGAGCCGTCGGCTGGGTCTCGGCGCCGTGATCGGATCGGCGCTGGTCGGCGTCGTCGCCGCCCTCGCGCTCCCGACTGCCGCTCCCGCCGTCGGCGGGACACTGGCCGCCGTCGCGTTCTGCGCGTCGTTCGTCGGCATGTCGGGGTCCGAGCGACTGGACGGCGAGGCGGCGTTCGCGCTCGCCGGCGCGCTGTGCGGGGTCGTCTTCGTCGCCGTCGCGGGCGCGTTCCCCGGCGCCGGCGGCAAACTCGGGACGACGGCGTTCGCCGCCTGCCTGTGCTACTCCGGCGCCGGTTCGCTGTTCGACGTTCGCACGTCGTCCCGCTGAGTCGGCCGGCTCAGCCGTCGTTCGCGAAGCGGTCCAGTCCGGCCTGGCGTCGCTGTCGCCCAGCCGGGTCCGCGACCCACGGCGAACTCTCCGCGCGCGCCGCGGCGAGGTCGGCGTCGGGTGGCTCGACTTCGTCGTATCCGCCACAGGCAGGACCGCACTCGCTCGCGGGATCCACGAGCCGGCCCTTCCACGCGCAGTACGGTAGCCCGGCGACGCCCTCGCGCTCGGCTGCGTCGGCGGCGCCACAGCCGGGCAGCTCGTACGTTCGCCATCCCTTCCCGTAGGCACGCTCGGCGAGACGCCGCCGTGCTTGCGTCTTCTCGGTCGCGTTCGCCGGATAGATCTCGGCCCGCCCCGGGTGCTCGTCGTGAAGCTCGATCCCCGGACCGTCGACGTCCAGCGGCGTCGGCTCGCGGAGCACGTCGATCCGGTCGTCGGGGTCGGCGTTCGGATCCACGCGCCAGACGCCGATCTCCTCTGGAATCCGGTTCAGGTGCGCGCCGGTGACGTGGCTCTCGGTCGCCAGGATCGCCTCGTCGACCAGCGCGAGGCTGACGTCCTTGCGGAGCTGGGTTTCGAGGTCGCCCGGCGTTCCGAGATCGGGCTTGTTCTCGATGCCGACGATCCGGCCGAACCAGTCGCCGGGATACCGTGCGACCTGCCGGACGTACTCGCGGCCGCCTCGGAGCTCGCGCTCGAAGAAGCCCGCCTCGACCGCCCGCTCGACGACGTGGCGCTTACGCTCCGGCGGCCCCTCGATGACCCGCCCGCGCGGCTGGAACCGGCCCGCCCCGGCGTCGCACTCGATCGCCGCGTCGGGGATCGCCGCGGCGGTGATCGCCGCCCGCTCGTCGAAGGCCGGCCCCTGCTCGACGCAGACGACGTCGACGATCCGCTTGCCCGGCCGATCGACGCCGGCGCCGAGCTGGCGGCTCACGACGTTCTCAGTCGTCGCTTCGAGGTGGGCGCACAGCGACAGCTCGAACGCGAACTCGCGCACGGTACTCCGTTGGCGTGCGCGGACAAAAGTCGACCGGCGATTCGGCTACTCGTCGGCGACTAGACAGTACGCTCGCCCAGGGGTCACCAGCTCCTCGTCGTCGATGAACACGCCGCGTTCCGCGTAGTAGAGCCGCCCGTCGTCAGGGACGACGGCGCTGGTCACTTCGCCGTCGTGGCCGACGCGCCAGCGTCGATCGCCCGTCGCCTTGTTGAACGCGTAGAGGTAGCCGTCGTAGGAGCCGACGAGCACCGTCCCCGCGGTGACGGTGAGCGCGCTGGTGATCATCCCGCCAGTGGTGCGAACCCAGCGCACGTCGCCGGTCTCGATATCGAGCGCGTAGACGTGGTAGTCGTGGCCGCCCGCATAGGCGATCCCCTCATTCGGGTCGATCGCCGGCCCGCTCATGACCATGTTTTCAGTCTCGTAGGCCCACCGTTCCGTGCCGTCCTTGAGATCGACCGCGTACACGTTGTGGTCCCACGAGCCGAAGACCGCGACGCCGTCGTACGTCGCGATAGGTCCTTTGATGTCGCCACCGGTCTCGAACCTCCACGCGAACCGGCCGGACGGATAGTCCCACGCGTAGAGAGTGCCGTCGTTCGATCCAACGACGACGCGCCCGGCGTCAGGATCGATCGCGGGTGAAGAGTGGGGATGATCCGTCGGATGCGGGCCGATCCACTCGACATCGCCCGTCTCGGCGTCGACGGCGAACAGCTTCCCGTCGGGATCGTCGTACTCGACGGTGATGTAGATCGTGCCGTCGATGTAGGCGGGACTAGCGCCGATAGCGTCACCGAGATCTGCTGTCCAGCGGTGCTCGCCGTTCTCGACGTCGTACGCGTAGAGGTTGCCGTCGTACGCGCCGACGAACGCCGTCCCGTCGGCCACCGCAGGCGTCCCGTGCATCCCGCGGGACGACACCTCCAGATCGGCTGTCCACAGTTCCTCGCCGTCCGGCGTGACGGCGTGGAGAATTCCGGTATCGGCGGGGATCAACACCGTCCCCTCGGAAGTCGGCATCGGCGTCGCCTTGGCAGCCGAGTGGGGATCGCGGTTGACCGGTCGCTGCCAGCCAACAGCAACGTCGCGGGGCACGACCTCGTCGCCGTAGTAGCCGTGCCGGCGGACGCCGCGCTGGAACATCGTCACGTCGGTGTCGTCCGGATATACTGGTGCGTCCTCGACCAGGACCCGATCTGGATCGTCAGCCGACGGTCTGGTCGCAAGCCGTCCCAGGCAGCCCGCGAGAGCCGTACTCCCCGCGACGCCAGCGCATCGAAGTGCCCGACGTCGCGTCAGCTGTCGTCTTTTCCCTCCAATATTTCCCGAACCCATGTGAGTGTTCGACAAGCCTGCTGAGTAGTAGTAAGTGTTTCGCAGTTCGGCGCGAGCATCGGGACTGCGTCCGTTTGACGCCGTGTTGCGGCGGCGGCGAATTACTGGGCGAGCATAGCACGCGCCCCCGAACCGCGGGTCGAGAACAGTAGGTTTATCAGTCGTTCGGGGCGAAAAACTACCAAGATTACTCCCCATATGTCAGACGATCACCGACAACCGGAGGTGAACATCGGACTGGTCGGCCACGTCGATCACGGCAAGACCACGCTCGTGCAGGCCCTGTCCGGCGAGTGGACCGACCAGCACTCCGAAGAGATGAAGCGGGGTATCTCTATCCGTCTCGGCTACGCGGACGCGACGTTCCGCGAATGTCCGGACCTGGAGGAACCCGAGCGCTACACCGTCGACGAAGAGTGCGCCGACGGCTCCCCCAGCGAACCGCTTCGGACCGTGTCGTTCGTCGACGCACCGGGCCACGAGACGCTGATGGCGACGATGCTCTCGGGCGCGGCGATCATGGACGGCGCTGTGCTGGTGATCAGCGCCAGCGAGCCGGTCCCCCAGGCCCAGACCGAAGAGCACCTGATGGCGCTGGACATCATCGGCATCGACAACATCGTCGTGGTCCAGAACAAGGTCGATCTCGTCGACGCCGACCGGGCCCGCGAGAGCTACGAGGAGATCCAGGAGTTCGTCGAGGGCACCGTCGCCGAGGACGCCCCGATCGTCCCGATCAGCGCCCAGCAGGAGGTCAACATGGACGTGCTGATCCAGGCGATCGAGGAGGAGATCCCAACGCCGGATCGCGATCCCGACGCCGACGCCCGGATGCACGTCGCGCGAAGCTTCGACATCAATCGCCCGGGAACGACCTGGGAGGACCTCACCGGCGGCGTCCTTGGCGGCTCGCTCGCGCAGGGCGAACTGAACGACGGCGAGGAGATCGAGGTCCGCCCCGGCCGCGAGGTCGAGGAGGGCGGCCAGTCGGAGTACCGCCCGATCACGACCGAGATCCGCTCGCTGCAGGCCGGCGGCGAGAACGTCGAGACGGTCACGCCGGGCGGACTGCTCGGCGTCGGCACCGGACTCGACCCCAGTCTCACCAAGGGTGACGCGCTCGCGGGCCAGCTCGCGGGACCGCCCGGGACGCTCCCTCCGACGTGGAACTCCTTCGAGATGGAGGTCGATCTGCTCGACCGGATCGTCGGGCAGGACAGCGGCCAGGTCGACGAGATCTCGACGGGCGAGCCGCTGATGCTGACGATCGGCACCGCGACGACGGTCGGATCGGTCACGAGCGCCCGCGACGACGAGTGCGAGGTCGCGCTCAAGCGGCCCGTCTGCGCCGCCGAGGGCGCGAAGATCGCGATCAACCGCCGGGTCGGCGCGCGCTGGCGGCTGATCGGCATCGGCACGCTACAGGGATAGGATGGTCGCGACCGTCGTCGTCGACACGAACGCCTTGATGATGCCTGTCGAACTCGACGTCCGGCTGTTCGACGAGCTGGACAGACTCCTCGATGGATACGAGCCGACCGCCCCGCAGGCGGTCGTCGAGGAGCTCCGCAAGCTCGCCGACAAGGGCGGCGAGGAAGGCATCGCGGCGAGCGTGGGCCACGATCTGGCGACGGATCGCTGCCTGCTCGTCGACACGGAGGCGTCGTACGCCGACGACGCGGTCGTCGAACTCGCCCGCGAGGGCGTCGCGGACTACGTCGTCACGAACGACCAGCCTCTCCAGGAGCGGGCGCTCGACGCGGGCGTCGCAGTAATTGGTTTAAGGGGCAAGAACAAACTCGCAGTTACTCAACCATAGCAATGTACAAACGGGTCAGACTGAAGGACACGGTCGAGGTACCGCCGCGCGAGCTCGCGAACGTCACGCCGGAGCTCGTCAAGAAGCTGCTGCAGGACAAACTCGAGGGGCGCATGGACGAGGACGTGGGCTCCGTCGTCAGCGTCGTCAACGTCCACGACATCGGGCAGGGCACCGTCCTGCCGAACCGGCCGGGCGTCTACTACGAGGCCGAGTTCGACGCCGTCACGTTCGACCCCCAGATGCAGGAGGTCGTCGACGGGACGGTCGTCGAGACCGTGGAGTTCGGCGCGTTCGTCGGGATCGGCCCCGTCGACGGTCTGCTCCACGTCTCGCAGATCTCCAACGAGTATCTGGCGTTCGACTCGGAGAACCAGCGGCTGGCCTCCAACGAGTCCGACCGCGCGCTGGGCACCGACGACGCCGTCCGCGCCCGCATCGTCACCAAGAGCATCGACGAGCGCAACCCGCGGGACTCCAAGATCGGCCTGACGGCCAAGCAGCCCGGGCTCGGCAAGCACGGCTGGCTCGAGGAGGACCGCCAGGAGCGCCAGGCGCAAGCCGGTGAGAGCTGATGGCCGAGGATCGCCTCGTCTGTCGCGAGTGCCACCGCGTCAACGACCCCGACGAGCAGACCTGCGTCGCCTGCGGGTCGAGCAGCCTCACCGAGGACTGGGCGGGCTACGTCATCGTCGCCCACCCCGAGGAGAGCCGGATCGCCACCGAGATGGAAGTGACCGAACCCGGCGCGTACGCGCTGAAAGTCCGGTAACGCAGCGTGGCCCGCGACGGCGGCGACTCTCCAAAGGAAGACGCGAACGCCGACGCGTCGGCGTCCGGCAGCGACCGCGACGCCGCCGACAGCGACGCGACGGTCGTCGTCCGGCTTCCCGACGAGCTGCGGGCGGCGTTCAAGGACCCGCTGGGACCGCTGTACACCGACGCCGAGGAGCTGCTTTCTGACGCCGGCGAGCCCCTGATCGCCGTCGGCGACATCGTCACCTACCACTTCGAGCGGGCCGGCCGCCGACCGGACGTCGCGCTGGTCGACGGGCGCACGAAGCGTCGGGCCGTCGACGACGAGGTGCGCGACGCCGTCGACGCCGGAGCGGACCGCATCGATACCGTCAATCCCGCGGGCGTCCTCACGGCCGACCTCCTCGAGGCGCTGCGGGACGCCGTCGCGCGGGACGGTCAAACCACGATCGTCGTCGACGGCGAGGAGGACCTCGCGACGCTCCCGGCGGTGCTGGCAGCGCCGGAAGGCGCGACGGTCGTCTACGGCCAGCCCGACCGGGGGATGGTCGCCGTCGACGTGACGCCGGAGACGCAAGCGGAGTTCCGCGAGCTTCTGGAGCGGATGGACGGCGACCGCGAGCGGCTCTGGGCGCTGCTGGGCGCCGATAAATAACTTCATCGAGCCCTCGCTCGCTAGCGCTCGCGAGGACGCCGAAGCGTAGAACGCTTCGAGCCCTGACTCGCTCCGCTCGTCAGGACGCCGGAGGACGCATCGCGTCCTCCGAGCCTTCGGGCGCTGACTCGCCCGAAGACACCGCGGAGCAAAGCTCCGTGAGCCCTCGCTCGCTAGCGCTCGCGAGGACGCCGAAGCGAAGTGAGCGCGGAGCCGCGTTCGCTCACCGACGGTAACCGCGATCGCTGGGTGCCGCTCGGGAATCGTGAACACTCTTAACGACGGGGTACAATTGGGCGCCTATGGGATTTGACGAGATGGACGTCGACACCATCTGGATGGACGGCGAGTTCCAGGACTGGGACGACGCCCAGGTGCACGTCCTCACGCACGGTCTTCACTACGGCACCGGCATCTTCGAGGGAGTCCGCTGTTACGACACCGCGGACGGCCCGGCGATTTTCCGGTGGGACGCACACCTCGACCGGTTCTACGAGTCGGCCAAGCCCTACGAGATGGACATCGAGCACGACCGCGAGGAGCTCACCGAGGCGACGATGGAGCTCATCCGACGGCAGGATCTGGAGTCGTGTTACATCCGGCCGATCGCGTTCTACGGCTACAACAGCCTGGGTGTCAGCCCGAAGGACTGCCCGACGCGGGTCGCCATCGCCTGCTGGCCGTGGGGCACGTACCTCGGCGAGAACGCCCTGGAGAACGGCGTCGAGGTGATGGTCTCCTCGTGGCGCAAGCACTCCTCGAGCCAGATTCCGACCAACGCCAAGACGACGGGGCTGTACGTCAACAGCATGCTCGCCGGCGAGGAGGCCCGGCGCAACGGCTACACCGAGGCGATCGTGCTCGACAAGGAAGGCTACGTCGCGGAGGGCCCCGGCGAGAACATCTTCATGGTCAACGACGGCGAGCTCTACACCCCGGCGCTCTCCCAGTCGATCCTCGACGGCATCACGCGCCAGAGCGTCATCGAGGTCGCCCGCGACCTGGGGTACACGGTCCACGACGACGCGACGATCTCGCGGGGCCAGCTCCACACCGCCGACGAGCTGTTCTTCACCGGCACCGCAGCGGAGGTCACGCCGATCCGGCAGGTCGACAACGTCGAGGTCGGCTCGGGGACGCGCGGCCCGGTCACCGAGGAGATCCAGCAGCGCTTCTTCGATCTGGTCGAGGACCCCGGCGACGAGTACGCCGACTGGTTCACCTACGTCTAGGTCGACGCAGCTTCGTCCGTTCGGCAGCTCGATTTTCCGCAGAACAGCTCCGACAGCGACTGGTTACTCGTCCGCCCCGGCGTCGACCCGGCCGTCGGCGTCGTCGCGACGGTCGCTCGCGGTTCTCGCTCGTTCCCCGGCCTCGCCGCTCGCGAGCCGCCCCGCCTCGTCGTCGGCCTCGTGGACGTCGATCGGGACGCCGCGGAGGCCGCCGCTGTGGTTCTTTGCGTCGCCGAAGCCGGCGCTCAGGAGCCGGGTGAGCGCGTCCTCGACGCGCTCGTCGATCTCCTGGACGTCCTGCGGCTCGACCTCGATCACGAACCCGGTGGTGATGTTCGGCGCCGTCGGCATGAACAGCAGCTCGCGCCCGTCGTCGGTTCGCTTGCCCGTCTTGAACGCCGTCATGCGGACGCCGTCCCACACCTCCACCTTGACGGGCGTCTGGAGCGCCTCGGTGCCCCCGAGCGCGGTCTCGGCGGCCATCTTCGAGGCGTTGTACACGACTCGCAGCCCGGGCAGTCGGTTGATCAGGTCGTCGAGCTTGTCCTCGGCGACGTTGCCCAGCGCCGTGCGCATCAGGTAGCCCACCGCGAACACGACGGTCAGGAACACGACCGCCGTCACGAGCACCCGGACGACGTTCGTCGGCAGCCACCCGAAGCCGAGCGTCGCGAGCAAGTTCTCGTCGACGGCGTTGACCAGCGGCGCCCCGGCGATGAAGTTGTAGAGGTAGACGATCACCCAGAGCGTCACCATGATCGGGACGAGGACGACGAGGCCGCTCGCGAAGTCCCGCTTCCACGTTGCCATTGCCACCCCCTTTGTAACCCTCCCTAATCAGCGCTGTTATTGTTGGGCGCGTGACGACACGGCGGGGCGCCGAGCGCGAATCCAGCGGGCTGGACGGCGGGAAACGGTCGGGTCACACGCCCAGCGCCGCCCGCACCGCGAACAGCGCGTTCTCCCGGCGCTCGGCAACCCGCCGGTAGAAGTAGGATAGCCACCGGTCGCCGTAGGGGACGTACTGGTAGACGTCGTAGTCGGCCGCCAGGTCGAACTGGGCCGGCTCGCGGACGCCCATCAGCATCTGGATCTCGAAGTCGGTGCCGTGCTCGGCGGCCAGCGCGCTGGCGTGTTCGATCATCGCCGGGTCGTGGCTGCCGACGCCGACGCCGCGCTCGCGGTTCGCGAACGCGTGGCGCAACAGCTCGCGGTACTCCTCGTCGACTCGCGCTTTCCGGGTGTAGGAGATGTCGTCGGGCTCGTCGTAAGCGCCCTTCACGAGCCGGAACTTCCCGGGGACGTCGATCAGCCGCGCGAGGTCCTTGCGCGTGCGTTTGAGGTTGGCCTGCAGGCAGACGCCGACGGTCCACTCGTGGGCCGTCGCCAGCTCCTCGAAGGCGTCGAGCGTCGCGTCGGTCGTCTCGTGGTTCTCCATGTCGACCCAGACGAACGCGCCGCGCTCGGCGGCCGCCTCGACCACCGTCTCGAGGTTCGACCGGAACGTCGACTCGTCGACGTCCAGTCCCAGCTGCGACGGCTTGATCGAGACGCACGCCTCGACGCCGGCGTCGGCGAGGTCCTCGATCAGACGGACGTACGCGTCGCGGTCCTCGGCGGCCGGCTCCGGTCGCTCGTAGTGCTCGCCGAGCAGGTTCAGGATCGTTCCGACGCCGCGCCGATCCAGTTCGACGGCGCGCTCGATCGCCTCGGGCGCGGTCTCGCCCGCGACGAAGTTGTCGGCGATCGGTGGGATCATGGCGGCAGATTCGGGACGACGGCTTGTAACGTTTGCCTGCCCGGCGCTCGCCGCGCCTACGGCGTCGGCCCCGCGGCGTCCGGGCGCCGCAGACCAGTCGGAATCGGGAGCGTTTATATCGCGGGCCCGACTGGTCCCGGGCATGAGCGTCATCGAAGCGGTAGTCGTCGCCGTCTGGGCGATGCTGCCGGCGTACGTGCCGAACAACGCGGCGGTGCTCGCGGGCGGCGGTCGACCGATCGACGGCGGCCGAACCTGGGGCGGTCGCCGGGTGCTCGGCGACGGGAAAACTTGGCGCGGCACGGCGGTCGGAACGCTGGTCGGCGTCGCGCTCGCCGCCCTGCTGAATGCGCTGGCGCCCGGCGCCGAAGACGCGCTGAGCGTCGCCGTACCGACGTTCCCGGCGGCCGCGATGGTCGCCCTGCCGTTCGGCGCGATGCTGGGCGACATTCTGGCCTCGTTCCTCAAGCGCCGAACGGGCCGCGAGCGGGGTGCAGCGTTCCCCGGCGTCGACCAGCTCGACTTCGTCGTCGTCTCGCTCGGACTGACCGCAATCGTCGCGCTCGACTGGTTTACCGACGTGTTCACGCTGCAGGTGCTCGCCGTCGTCGTGATCTTGACGCCGGCGTTGCACCTGCTGACCAACGGCATCGCGTACGCGCTCGGCCTCAAGGACGAGCCCTGGTGAGGGCGTCTCTTTTCGGGCGCTTGCTGCCGCCCGCCAGCACCTCCCTTCTCACGGCTCTCTGCCCTTCCCGCGCCCCCGCCGTTGTAGTGTCGCGTCGTGGTAGCGCCGAGTATGACCGAACCACCCGAGTACGAAGTCGTCGTGATCGGCGGCGGCCCTGCTGGACTGACGACTGCGCTGTACGCGACGCGGCTGGGCCACCGGACGGCGGTCGTCGAGCGGGGCGGCGGCCGGCACACGACCGTCGCCCACGTCCACAACCTCACGGGCGTCTCGGAAGAGATCAGCGGCGACGAGCTGAGCGAGCGGGTGATCCGGCAACTCGAGGAGTACGGCGCCGACTACTACGAGGACGACGTGGCGTCGATCGACCGCGTCGACGAGTCCCCGCCGCGTTTTCGCGTCGACGCCGAGCGCGCGACGCTGTCGGCCGATCGGGTCGTGCTGGCGACGGGCTTCTCCGACGAGAGCCCCGGCATCTCCGGCCTCCAGCGGTTCGTCGGGCGCGGGCTCCACTACTGCCTGCACTGCGACGCGTACGCGCTCGGCGACGCCCCGGCGTTCGTCCTCGGGAACGACGGGCACGCCGCCCACGCGGCGATGGTGCTGCTGAACTTCACGGACGACGTCGACCTGCTACTCAACGGCGCCGATCCGACGTGGAACGAGGACACCGCCGATCAGGTTGAGGCTCATCCGATCGCGGTCGAGAGCCGCTCGGTCGTCTCCGCGTTCCCCGACGGTGAGGACGAGCGCCGGCTGGGCGGCCTGGAGTTCGCCGACGGCTCCCGCCGGACGTACGTCGGCGGGTTCGCGATGTACGGCCGCCGCTACCACGGCGATCTCGCCGAAGGCATGGGGTGCGAGCTCCGATCGGACGGCGCCGTCGCCGTCGACGGGGCCCGCGAGACCAGCGTCGACGGCGCGTACGCGGTCGGCGACGTGACCCACGGCCAGAATCAGACGCCCATCGCGATGGGCGACGGGGCGTACGCGGGCATCGCGATCCACGAGGATCTTCGGACGTTCCCGGTGCCGGCCGACGAGATCGACGCGGACGACCGCTCGGTGGAGCACGACGCGCCGGCGGCCCCGGCCGACCTCCGCGCGAGGATGCGTCGAGTGCGCGAGCGCGACGATCACGCCGGACTGACGCCGTCGGACGATCGCTGATCGTCGCCGGTGATCGATGTCCGGGTCGCTCGTCGCCCCGGCCGTCCGGCGGTCGGTCGGCACCCACGTGGCGCTTAATAGTCCGGCGGCCCTACGTACGGGTATGCCGAACGTCAACCTCGACGAGGAGACGATCGAGCGCCTCGACGGCCTCCGCGTCGAAGACGAGTCCTACGACGAGATCGTCAACGAACTGATCAACATCTATCAGGCCGAGGAGATGACGTTGCAGTACGGCGGCGATCACGTTCCCTGACGCTTCGGCGGCGCTCGTAGCGGGGTCCGCTCCCGTCCGTCGCGGTTCGGCGTCGGTCCCGTCGTCGGTCGAGCGAGCGAACGCGTCAGGAGCAAACTTCTTGCGCAAGTGGCACGTATCTCTAGCCGTATGACTCGCTCGGCGACATCACCGAACCCGGCCAAGCCGAACCTCGGGATGAACGCGATCGGGCTCCTGCTCGCCGCCGGAACGCTGCTCTTGCTGTTGCCGCTGGCGCCGTTCATCGCCGCGATCTGGCTGGTCGACAAGCTCCGCGGCGACTAGAGAAAACGGGCATCGCGCCCGATCACAACAGCAGCGCCGTACTCGTTTCCGGAGCGTACTTCAGGGTGATATACAGGAGCCCGAACTGCGTGGCGTTGTACGCGGCGTGGGCCATCGCCGGGACGAACAGGCTGTCCGTGCGCTCGTAGGCGTACCCCCAGGTCACGCTGACGGCGAACAGCACGGCCAGCGTCGGCAGCCCTTCGAGGCCGCTGTAGTTCGGCAGGTGGATCAGCACGAAGAAGGCGCTCGATGCTGCGATGCCGCTCCTGACGCCGATCCGGTCGACGAACGCGTTCTGGATGACGCCGCGGAACAGCAGCTCCTCGCCGGGCCCGATCAGGAGAAACGAGAGAGGGATCAGCGCAAGCAGTATCTCCGGGTTCCCCGACGCCGTCTCGGCGATCGAGTGGCCCTCCCCGCTGAGCCCGAGCTGGGAGAGGATTAGGTTGCCCGCGATCAGGATCGCGAACGAGGCGACGAAGATGCCGACCACCCACTTGATATCGCTCCAGGTCGGCGAGCGCGCACGGAGGTACTCGAGGCCGAGACTCCTGTACCGGAGGTACGCCAGCGACGCGGCGCCGAACCCGATCCCCTGCAGCAGCACGAGCTGGAGGACGATGAGCACCGTCACGTTCTGGCCCGGGGCGAAGCTCATCCCGAAGCCGACGGTGAGCACGCCCATCGCGGCGATCAATCCGACCGTCCCGACGGCGACGCCGAGCAGGAGCACCGCGGCCGACACCGCGGTCGTCGAGAGTAACCCTCTGATCGTCAGCCGGCCGCCGGTTCCGCCCGGCGGGGCGCTCGTCGGGTCCGGGCGGCCGCCGTTCGAGGACAGTTCCTCTGCCCCGCCGTCGCCGCTGTCCGCCCACTCCTCGCCGTCGTCGCCCCGCCGGTCGTCGTCGTCCCCCCAGTCGTCGCCGTCCCGCCGGTCGTCCGGGTCCCTGTCAGCCATTGTCGTCGAAGGTTCGGGCCACTAACGGGTAAAAACGTCGGACCGTGCGGTAGTTCCGGGCCGATCCTCAGAGAATTCCCGGCGAGGCCGGGTTGCGATCGCCCGCGTCCGGCCCGCTCGACCCGGAGAGCTCCCGCACGCAGTTTCGGCAGTAGCGGTACTCGAGGTCGTTCTCGGTCCCGCAGTGCTCGCACACGACGGTCGTCGCCTCGCTCTCCGTGTCGCCGGCGTCGTCGCTCGGCGTCGACGCGGTCGACCGGTAGAGATAGTACAACACGGCGCCGTGGACGAGGACGAACGCCGCCGCGTACCCGTAGGCCCAGAGCGGAAGTCCCTCGGGTAGTGCCATGATCCGTGTCCGAACCTACCCGGTTTTCGCACTTAACCGTTCGCCCGCGCGCCGGCGAAAGCTCGCGGACCGAACGTTACAAACCGCCGCGAGACCGATCCCGTCCCATGCCGACGATCGAGCGCGAGGGGGTCGAACTCTACTACGAAGCCGACGGCGACGGCGAGGCCGTCGCGTTCGTCGAGGACCTGGGATACGGCGCTTGGCTCTGGGGCTGGCAGTACGACGCGCTGGCCGGGCCTTTCGAGACGATCACCTGGGACCTGCGCGGGACCGGCCGGTCGGACGCGCCCGAGGGACCCTACACCGTTCCGCAGCTCGCCGCCGACCTGGAGGCGGTGCTCTCGGAGTGTGGCGTCCGAACTGTGCATCTCGTGGGCTCCGGACTCGGCGGGATGGTCGCGCTGGAGCACGCCCGCCGCTACGGCCGGGCGAAGACGCTGACGCTGCTGGGCGCGAGCGCCGGCGGGCCCGACGCCGAGCTCCCCGCCGAGCCCCGCGAAGCGATGTTCGCGCCGCCGGCCGACGAGGCGGCGCTGCGGGCGTCGCTGGAACCGGTTCTTTCTGCCGACTTCCGGGATGCCCACCCGGAGGCGCTCGACCGGATCGCCGCGTGGCGCGTGGCAGACGACGCCGAGCGCGACGCCTGGGCGGCCCAGGAGGAGGCGTTCGCGAGCTACGAGTGCGAGGGGCCGCTGTACGAGATCACGCTGCCGACGCTCGTCATCCACGGCGACGAGGATCGGGTCGTCCCGCCGTCGAACGCCGAGACGCTCGCCGAGGGACTCCCGAACGCCGAACTGGAGATCGCTCCCGACGCGGGCCACCTCGTCGGGATCGAGTACTCCGCGGCGGTCAACGACCGGCTGCTGGGATTCCTGGAGGAGCACGGCGACGTCGACCTGTAGCGGCTACAGCGGCCGCCGCGGCGTCTCGACGCCGATCCGTAGCGATGCCACGGCGTCCTGACGCCGACCCGTAGCGGACGCGGCGGCGGCCAGATGCCGCGGGCGCGTCGGTCACAGGTGGTGGCAGCGTTCGCGGGCGGCGAAACCCCTATGGGGTGGAATCCTCTTGTACGACACACCGATGAGTCGACCGCGCATCGCCGTGCTCAACGCAGCCCACGACGACGCCAACACCCCCCGGAACTTCCGGCGGGAGCTCGACGCCGACATGGCGGAGTTCGACGCCAACGCCGTCGAACTCCCCGAGTCGGTCGAGGGCTTCGACGGCGTCGTCGTCACAGGTTCCCGGTCGTCGGTGTACTGGGACGAACAGTGGATCGAGCCCACCGCGGCGTGGGTTCGCGAGGCCGTCGACGCCGGCCTCCCCTGTTTGGGCGTCTGTTGGGGCCACCAGCTGCTGGCCCACGCGCTGGGCGGCGAGGTCGCGGCGATGGGCGAGTACGAGATCGGCTACCGGGAGATCGAACACGACGGCGACTCACGACTGTTCGAGGGGGTCGACGAGCGGTTCACCGCCTTCACGACCCACTCCGACGAGGTCGCCGAGGTGCCTCCCGGCGCCGACGTGCTCGCAGAGAACGATTACTCGATCCACGCCTTCCGCAAGGACCGCGTGTTCGGCGTCCAGTTCCACCCCGAGTACGACCCCGAGACGGCCCGCGACGTGACGCTCGGCAAGGATCTGCCCGACGAGCGCATCCAGCGCGTGCTCGACGGCATCACCGAGGAGAACTACGCGAAAGCCTGCGAGGCCAAGACCGTCTTCGAGAACTGGCTCGCGATCGTCGAGGACGTTCGGGCGTCCGCGGACGCTGCCGGCGGAGCCGAAGGCGACGTCGAACTCGACGCCGATTCCGAGTCGGCCGACGCCGCCGGCGCGGACTGAGCGAGCTCCGTTTTTCGCGACGACGTTCGACGACCGACCGCGTCCAGTCAGCGCCGGCTGTGTTGTTCGTTACCAAGATACAATGGCTAAGTGAGCCGCCGGAGTAGCTTCGCACGCGATGCAGGTCCAGCAACGACCCGAGTTCGAGACCGAGGACCGCAAGCGAATCTACGAGTACGTCGAGCGCAACGGCGTCGTCGAGCGCGGCGAACTGGACGACGAGTTCGCGATGGACGTCGACCGGATCGAGCTGGAGCTGTCGGATCTGATCGACGAGGGGTTCCTCGACGAGCGCGACGGCATCTACCGGATCGCGATCGACGTCGGCGAGCCGACGACCCACGAGGGCGACGGCGTCGAGTTTACCGTTCGTCCGGCCAAGCAGGGCGATCTCCGGGGACTCATCCACGTCATGCGGACGGTCTCCGAGGAAGGCGCGTACCTGACCGCCGAGTCCGTGATGGATCTCCTCGACCACGAGGAGGTCGTGTTCCGGCACAACGACGTCGAGTCGCGGATGTTCTTCGTCGCGACGGTCGACGATGATGTGGTGGGCTGGGTTCACCTCGACTCGCCTAACTTCGCGAAGCTGCGCCACACCGCCGAACTGACGATGGGCGTCCTCGAAGAGTACCGGGGTCACGGCATCGGCAGCCACCTCATGGAGCGCGGGCTCGACTGGGCGGCCTCGAACGGCTACGAGAAAGTCTACCAGAGCATTCCGGCGACGAACCAGGACGCCGTGCGGTTTCTGGAGGACCACCGCTGGGAGACCGAGGCGATCCGGCGGGCGCACTTCAAGATCGACGACGAGTACGTCGCCGAGCAACAGATGGCGGTGATGCTCCAAGATCCGATGCTGGGGTAGCGCTCGGCGGTCGTATTTTTCACGCTGCTCCCCTAGTATCCGGTATGCTCGACTACGTGGGGCTGGAGGCCGACCTCGACGAGGAAGAGCGGATGATCCGGGACACCGCTCGCGAATTCATCGCCGACCGCGTCAAACCGGGGATCGGCGACCACTTCGAGGACGGGACCTTCCCCGAGGAGCTGATCGGCGAGATGGGCGAGCTAGGATTCTACGCGCCGAACCTGGAGGGGTACGGTTCGCCGAACGTCAGCGAGACGGCCTACGGCCTGCTGATGCAGGAGCTAGAGGCCGGCGACTCCGGGATCCGGTCGATGGCCAGCGTCCAGGGCGCGCTGGTGATGTACCCGATCCGCGCGTTCGGCTCCGAGGACCAGAAGGAGCGCTGGCTGCCCGACCTCGGGTCGGGCGACGCGGTCGGCTGTTTCGGGCTGACCGAGCCCGAGCACGGCTCCGATCCGGCGAGCATGGAGACGACCGCCGAGCGCGCCGACGACTCGGCCGGGCGCGGCGCGCACGACGCGGACGGCTACGTCCTGAACGGCGCCAAAACCTGGATCACGAACGCGCCGATCGCCGACCTCGCGCTGGTCTGGGCCCGCGACGCCTCCGATTCCGACCGGCCGATCCGCGGCTTCCTCGTCGAGACCGACCGGAAGGGGGTGACGACGAACGAGATCGACGGCAAGCTCTCGATGCGCGCGTCCGTGACCGGCGAGGTCGCGCTCGACGACGTCTTCGTCCCCGCTGCGAACGTCCTGCCCGACGTCTCGGGGATGAAGGGCCCGCTGTCGTGTCTCACGCAGGCCCGGTACGGTATCGCCTGGGGCGCCGTCGGCGCCGCGCGCGACTGCTTCGAGGCGGCTCGCGAGTACGCCACCGACCGCGAGCAGTTCGGCCGGCCGATCGGCGGCTTCCAGCTCCAGCAGGAGAAGCTCGCCGAGATGGCGACCCGGATCACCACGGCCCAGCTGCTGGCCCACCGCCTCGCGGAGCTGAAAGAACGCGACGAGTTGCGACCCCAGCAAGTCTCGATGGCCAAGCGAAACAACGTTCGGATGGCCCGCGAGCAGGCCCGCGTCGCCCGCGAGATGCTGGGCGGCAACGGCATCACGACGGACTACCCGCCGATGCGCCACCTCGCGAACATGGAGACCGTCTACACGTACGAGGGCACCCACGACATCCATTCGCTGATCCTCGGGGAGGATCTCACTGGCCTTGCGGCCTTCGAGTAGCCCCGTCTACTCGAAACGGTGCAAGGCCAGTGAGCAACCGGGATTGCGGCCTTCGAGTAGCTCCGTCTACTCGAAACGGTGCAAGGCCAGTGAGTAACCGGGATTGCGGCCGTCGAGTAGTTCTCGAACCCGTTCAGCCGCTCGTCTCGAACTCCAGGCGCTCGCGTCGGGTTATCAGCAGTTCCCGCACCCACGCGACCAGACCGTGGCCGACTGCCGTCCCCCAGACGCCCGTTTCCTCGATGTCATCCGGGACGAGTCCCTCCTGAAGCTCGCTCAGGAGAACTGTCTCCTCGTCGACCATCAGTAATCGTCCCGGCCTGCTGTCGGTCGCCGATAGCGACGCCGTGGAGAACTCGGAGACGGCGACCCGCGATCCCGGAACGAGTTCGTGGATCTTCTCTCGCGACGCTTCGTCGGGCACCTCCAGAAACACGGTCACGCCCCTCTCGTGTGCGCCCTGTAGGGCGTCGAGCGGCTCGTCTTCGAGCAGCACCGTGTCCGTGACGAGCAAGTACACCTCATCGTCGGCGTGCTCGACGTGCATCTCGACGCGGGTTTTCACGTCCTCCCGGTGGGCGATCTCCCAGACGCCCTCCTGGTTCGTTTCTTGCCCGTCGAGCGACTGCAACTGTTCGCTGGCCGTCTCGAGATGTTCGTCGAACTCCACGGCCAGCCGTTCGAGCGCCCGATCGACCGGCAGCGCGAAGTACCGCTTCGGATCGGACTCCTGAATGTCGATCAGGCCTTTCTGGTGTAATTCCTCGGTGATGTCGTACACCCGCGACTGGGGGACCTCGGCGATCTGGCTGATGTCCTTCGCCGTTCCCTGCGACAACCGGGTGAGCGCGACGAAACACCGCGCTTCGTACTCTGTGAGGCCTAACTCGATCAACGCTTCGACGGCGACTGGCTTAGATGCCATCGCCAGTCGGCTCCGTCGCCTGAACTATTGGCACGCTAATATTTGGTGCGCGAGCCTTGAAAGAGTGAGCATCTCCCCGGCCGGTGTCACCTTCCGACGGATTCAGTTTAAAAACCTGTCTCATTCTCGTACTCGCTTTGATCGTGGAAGTTTTATCAGTTATTCATTTTAGTGAAAAATGCGGCTGTATACTTTGATCAGACTCATTACGGACAGGCTTGTAGTGTTGTAGTTCGTCCGCTAGCGTGGGTACTTCAGATGAAGTCAGCACACATTCCTCGTGAGCGAGACCTCGTTCGCGAAGTCCTCGAACGTGTTGCGGCGAACGCCGGGATCGATCCCCTGGAGCCCACGCCGCTCGGCGCGGTGACCGATCCGGATGCGCTGACCGAATTTGTCGAGACGAGCGCCGTTCCGGCGGAGACGACGGTGCAGTTCGAGTACGAAGGGTGTGAAATCACCGTGTACGGCGACAGCCGGATTTCGGTCGCCGAACTGCCGCCCCGACCGAAAGGGGGTGTCGGATGATGGTCCGCGTCGAGTTCGTCGACCGCGACGGCGTTTCCGGAACGGTCGACGCCCGACTCTCGGTCGAGTACGACGGGCGGTACGACCGGATCGAGGGCCGCGTGAACGCGCTGAGAGACGAGTATCCGCTCGCCGATAACCGGGACGCCCCGCGAGATGCGTTCGAACAGTTGCTCATAGAGCTACCCCAGCGGTTGCCCGTCCGGGCGGCCCGAATATGTGACGCCGATCGCCGCGACCGGGGAGAGCCCGCGGTCGAGAGGCCGGGATGCCGCCAGTTCAGCGAGTGACGCCGCGCCGGGGGACGCCGACCTGGCGTCGCGACCTCTGAAGGGGACTCTCTTTCGCCGGCAGTTCGGTTACAGATCCCTCGATCCGAAAAGAAATTTTATGGTTCGGGGCCGAGAATGTCAGGACAGTGACCACCAACGGACGCCGATCGTTTCGACTGCGGATCGCGGGCGTCCTCGCCCTGCTGGTTGCGCTCAACGGGCTGTTCGTCGCCGCGCTCGTCTGGGCGTACGGTACGGTGATCCCCGGCGTCGTCGCGTGGGTCCTCCTCGCGCTGTTCGGCGAGCAGCCGACGATCGACTTCCTCGATCTGGCGGTGTCGCCGCTCGCGCTGGTCGTCCTGACGGCGGCGTTTCTCGTCGCCCAGGCGTGGTACGGCTACACGCGGCTGCTCTCCGACGTCTGGGAGGGGACCGCCTCGCCCGAGGACGCGCCCGATCTCCACGCCGCGGTGACCCGACTGGCGGCTCAGGCCGACGTGTCGACGCCGTCGATCGCCGTCGTCGACGCCGAACGTCCCAACTGCTTCACCGTGGGCCGGGCCGGCAATGCGACGATCGTCGCGACGCGCCCGCTGCTCGACGCGCTCGATCCCGACGAGCTGGACGCCGTGCTGGCCCACGAGATCGCCCACGTGAAGAACCGCGACGTGACGCTGATGACGCTCGCGAGCCTCTTCATCGCGATCGCCGAGCGGGCCTACCGGGTGACCAGCCTGCTCCGGCGCGCGCGGTGGTTCGACCGCGACGGGATGAGCCGCCGCGCGAGCCTCGCGCTCGACTGGCTCCTCCCGGTCGTGATCGTCTCCTACCTGTTCGTCGCGCCGATCCTCTGGCTGTTCCCGCCGCTGGCGCGACTCGCCAACGAGACGCTGTCCCGACAGCGGGAGTTCGCGGCCGACGACGCCGCGGCGGCGATCACCGGCCGGCCGCTCGCGCTGGCGGGCGCGCTGACGACGCTGTACGAGTACGAGCCGCCCCAGCCCGACGAGGATCTCCGGCGCTCGGCCGAGGGGTTGCGGGCGCTGTGTTTCGTCCCCTTCGGCGGCGTCCGCGACGTCGAACGCGGGCCGACGGGGGATGCCGATGCTACGGATGCCGACGCTCCGGGTGCCGACGCTCCGGCCGCCGACGCCGCAGCGCAATCGGACGCGGAAGCCGAGGGTGACGCCGCCGCGGCGTCGGCCGGCACGAGTGCGGAGCCGGCGGCGCGCGCCCGCCGGATCGACGATTGGCTGGCCGACCGGCCGTCCACGCCGGCCAGCACCGCCGGCACCCATCCGCCGGTCGAAGAGCGCATCGAACGACTCGTCGAACGCTCGGCGGTCGATCCATGAGCGGCGACGCGTCGGCCGACGGCGGACGCGTCGGCCCCGACCTGACCCACGCGGCGGTCGTCGCGTGTTGCATCCTCGGGCTGGTGCTCGTCGCCGGCTTTCTCCCGGCGGTCGATCAGGTCGGCGGCGACGCCGACGGCGCTGGCATCGTCAAGGACGAGCAGCCCGACGACCCCACCGACGACGGGGCCGGCGACGGGAGCGGCGAGGCCGACGGGGGCGACGACCCGGTGTCCCGCGATATCAGCGTGCAGGGCACGACTCCGGGGCAGGAGATGCGCGTGACGGTACGCTCGGACGGCGATCCGGTGTCGGACGCCGCGGTCACGGTCGACGGCGGGCGGATCGGCTCGACCGACGAGAACGGCGTTCTCGAGACGTCCGTCCCCTTCGAGTCGTCGGTGAACGTCTCCGCGTCGTACGCCGGCTGGACCGTCAGCGAGCGCGTCTCGCTGTCGACCGATCTCGAAGTGAGGCCGCGCCGCGTCGACGCTCAGGACGGGACTGTGCGGGTCGCGGCGCTGATCGACGGCACGTCCGTTTCGGATGCGGCCGTGACGGTCGGCGGCGAACGGGTCGCCGAAACCGGCGAGAACGGCGTCGCGACGGTTCCGCTCCCGACCGACGGCGACGCGATCGGCGTGCGCCGCGGCGCGGCCGACGGGGCGACGTCGATCGACGCCGACGAGGTCACGGTCTCGGTTCAGGGCGCGTGGTTCGCGCCGAAACTCCCGCTCGGCCCCGCGACGGCGCGGGTGGAGATGGACGGCGTTCCGGTCCGGAACGCGCCCGTGACGGTCGACGGCGAGCGGGTGGGCGCGACCGACGCTGACGGACGGACGCGGTTCCAGCTACCGGCGGCCGATTCGGCGACGATCGGCACCGAGGTCCGCGGCGCGAGCGACGCGGCGAAGCTCGACGGGCTCGTGTTCGCTCGCGTGGAGCGTGCTGGGCGCCCTGAGCGTCCTGTTCGGGATCGTCATCACGTACCTCCGGGTGTTCGACCTGCAAGCCCGGCGCCGACACCGGCAGTGGATCGGCGACGGGCTCTGGGGCGGATTCTGGCCGACCGGGTTGCTGTCCGGACTTGGCGCGGCCATCGCGGGCGTCCCCGCGGCGCTTCGGCGTGCGGCCGGAGCGATCGCCGGGCTGTTCGGAGGGCTCGGCGGCGGCGTCGGCTGGCTGTCGCAGTTCGGCGCGGCGCTGCGTCTACCGCGGTTCCGATTGCCGAGCCTGCCGTCGCTGGGCGGGCTGTCGGCGCTGTCGCTGCTCCCGAGCCTCGATCGCGGTTCGCGCTCGATCGACGAGGACGCCGACGCCAGCAGCGCGGTCGACCGACCCGACGCGACGCGGGCGGCCCCCGACGAGCCAGCCGACGACGCGGACGATCCCGCGCCGACGCCGACCGTTCGGCGCGCGTGGCACCGGCTGGTCGACCGGCTCGGCGTCGCGCGCCGGGAAACCCGGACGCCGGGGCAGATCGCCCGGCGAGCGATCGACGCGGGCTATCCCGACGACGCCGTCGATCGGCTGACGTCCGCGTTCCGCGACGTCGAGTACGGTGGGCGGGCCGAGAGCGACGACCGGGTACGCGACGCCTACGAGGCGCTCGATCGGATCCGATCCGAGGAGGACGACGAGCCATGAGGTGGGGACTCCCGGCGCCGCGATTCCCGTCGATCCCCCGGCGAGCGGCCGCCGCGGCGATCGCCGGCTGTTTCGCGGCCCTTGTGATCGTTCCGCTGGCGGCCGACCGATCGCTGCTGGCGACCGATCCCGAGGTCGCGCGCGCACTGGTCGGCATCTTCGGGTCGCTGCTCGCGCTGGTGGTCGTCGCGCTAGTCGGTCACGGACTTCTCTCGGGCGGGCTCGGCGCCGACGCGCGAGTGGACCCGCTCGTGGACGCGCAGCCGGAACGCGGCGGGAGCGAGGACGTGCTGGTCGGCGCGGCGCTCCGCGACGGCGTCGATCGGGCCGCGAGTCTGCAGGACGAGGGCGTCGCGTCGACGGCCCGCGACGTCGTCTGGAAGGAGATCCGGACCGCGGCGGCCGTCGCGGAGGAACACGCTACCGGCGCGTCGACCGAGCAAGCCCGCGAGCGCGTCGCCGAGGGCCGGTGGACCGACGACGCCGTCGTCGCGACGTTTCTCGCGTCGCCGGAGGCAGACGTGCGCTACCCGACGCGCCACGTCCTCTACGAGTGGCTGACGCCGTGCGGCGCGTTCGAGCGCCGGGCCGAGCGGGCGGCCGAGGCCGTCCGCGAGCGCTACGAGGCCGAGGGCGCCGCGGTTCCCGACACCGAGCGGTTGCCGCCGGTTCGCCCGGTCGCTCCCGACGAGGCGCCGGACGCCGCGACCGCCGTACTCGGTGCCGAACTGGCGGACACCGTCGAGGCCGCGGCGACCGAGGGGCTCGTCGCACTGCCGACGACCGACGAGCAGGCGCTCCGCGAGGGGCTCCGGGCGGCCGCGGTCGCGGCCGTCGACGCCGATTCCGATGCCGTGAACGACGACCCGGAGCGCGAAACGGACGCCCGGACCGCGGTCAGAAACGGCGAGTGGACCGACGACCCGGTCGCGGCGGCGTTTCTCGCCGACGCCGCGGCGCCCGTCGACCGATCCCTGCTCGATTCTCTCTACGGAGCGATCGATCCCCGCGGCGCGCTCGACCGGCGCGTCCGGCGAACCGCGAGCGCCGCGGTCGATCGCTGCGAGTCGGTCTCGATCGAGGCCGAAGACGGTGATGGGGGACGCGAGGGCGCTGGTTCGGACGACGCTGCGGACGATCGACCGGAAACTCGCGACGCATCCCTGGAGAAACGACGATGACAGGATCAGACACCGCGACGACGGCGTCGATCGACGAAAAACCGGGATCGCCGGTCAGCGATCACGAGACGGATCGCCGGAAGCCCGGATCGCGGGTCGACACGTCGTCCGAATCCGGGGCCCGGGCTGCCACCCCCTCCGATCGCTACGAGCCGCTGGACGACCGATCCGACCCGCGTTCCGCCCGAGCGACCCGCTCCGCGTTCGACTCGACCGTCGAGCACGTCCCGCGGCTCTCCGGGACCGTCTGGATCGGGCTGGGGCTCGCGGCGATCGGCATCGCGACGCGGACGCCCGTGCTGGTCGTCGGGGCGACGATCCCGCTGTGGTACCTCGCGTACGCCGCCGTCACCGGGATGGGCGAGATCGAGGTGGCCGTCGCCCGGGAGTGTCCCCAGGTCGTCACCGAGGCCGGCGAGCGGGTGTCGGTCGAACTGACCGTCGAGAACGTCGGCGAGGACCCGATCTCGGACCTGCGCGTCGTCGACGGCGTCCCCGTGGAGCTCGCGGTCGTCGAGGGCTCGCCGCGGGCCTGCGTCGCGCTCGGACCGGGCGAGCGCGCGACCGTCGAGTACGAGCTCGCGGCGAAACGCGGCACCCACCGCTTCGAGGCGCCGACGCTCCGAGCCCGCAATCTCGTCGGCACCGTCGTCGAGACCGGCGAGGTCGAGGCGTCGGGCACCGAAGAGATCGCCTGCGAACTCCCCGTCGAGGACGTCCCGCTGGACGGGCGGACCTCCCACCGGACCGGTCGGGTGACCGCAGACGAGGGCGGCACCGGCGTCGAGTTCCGCGCCGTCCGGGAGTACCAGCGCGGCGATCCGATCCGGTCGATCGACTGGCGCCGCTACGCCCGCACCGGCGACCTGACGACCGTCGAGTACCGGGCCGAGCGGGCCGCCACGGTGGGCCTCGTCGTCGACGCGCGACCGGAGACCCACGTCGCATCCGAGCCGGACGCTCCGACGGCCGCGGCGACGACCGCCTACGCCGCCGAGCGGGCGCTCGAGCGCCTCGCCGACGCCGGCTCGCCGACCTGTCTCCTGGCAGCGACCGACGAAGCGGAGTCGCCGATCGGCCCCGGAACGGACACCGAGACGGTACAGCGCGCTCGCGGCCGCCTCGAGGAGCTCCGGACCGCGGGGCCGACCGATCCGATCCGGCCGTCGATCTACAGCGACGCCTGGTCGGTTCGGCCGGCCGAGGTGGGCGAGGCCGCGTTCGACCGGCTGCCAGCCGGAACGACGGTACTGGTGTTCTCGGCGGCGCTCGACGATTTCTCCGCGAACCTCTGTCGCGGGCTCGCTCGTCGGGGGTACGACGTGACACTCGTCAGTCCCGACGTCACCGACGGCGACGAGCCGATGCTCGGCGTCCGACGCGTCCAGCGCGCCGATCGGCTCCGCTCGCTCCGGAGCGAGCGGATCGGCGTCGTCGACTGGGACCGCGACCGACCGCTGGGTGCCGCGCTCGGAGCCGCGCTGGCCGGGGGTGACGGCCTGTGAGCGTCGACGGCGATCCGACCGAGGTTCCGCGGACCGTCGCGCTCGCGACGACCGCGACCGCGCTCGTCGGCGTCGCGGCGCTCTCGCTGACGGCCACCTCCGCGGCGCCGGCCCTGGGCGCGATCAGCGGCGGGCTGCTGGCGCTGGGCCTCGCCCGGTTCGAGGGCGTGCGGACGCCGACGCGGGAGATCGCCCGCGGCGTCGCGCTGGTGACCGCGTCGATGGCGGTCGGGGCGCTGGTCCCCCTCGCCGGGCAGGCGCCGGGCGCCGCGGACGTCTCGCTGTCGCTGGCCGCGCTGCTGTGGGTGGCCGCGCTGGGCGGCGTCGGCGCCGGACGCGGAGGTCTGTCGTCGCACGCGCTCACCGCCGGCGGCGTCGCGGCGTTCGCGACGTTTATCGCCCTGGGCGTGCTGATCCCCGTCTTCGGCGGGTCGATCCTCGCGGCCGCCGGGCTCGTCGCGCTGCTGGAGTGGAACGCCGGCGCGCCGGCGGTCGGCACGGTGCTGGCGCTGTACGGCGCGGCCGCGCTGATCGTCGGCGCCGCCCTCGGGGCGACGCCTTCCGCACCGGACGAGCGACGGCCGATCAACAAGCAGTTGCGGCGACGCGCGGGCCGCACGAAGCGGCTCGGTCGCCGACTGCTCGGCGTCGCGGGCGTCGCCGCGATCGCGGGCGTTCTGGGCGGCTATCGGCTCCTGTACGAGATCGCGACGCCGATCTGGCGCGCGCTGGCGGTCGTGACCGGCAGCCCGATCCTTCGACTCGTCCCGGTCGCCGTCGCGACGGTGGCCGTCCTGGCCTTCGTCGCCCGGGCCGGCGCCGCGTGGGCGTGGAGCGAGGACGGCGCCGACGCGACCCGCGTGATGGTGCTGCTGAGCGGCGTCGGGACGATCGCGCTGATCGGCCTCGTCGCGGGCGCGACGGCCGCGCTCGTCCGGCTGCCGGTCGGGAACGCGGTCGTCCACCCCGCGGCGCTGGGCGACTGGTCGCCCGTCTGGGGCGGCCTCGCCGCCGCTCTGGTCGGCACCGCCGTCGTGCTGTTCGGCCTCCGCGGCGTCGTCGACGTGGCCGATCCCCGGACCGCACTGGGCCCCTACGTCTGTGCCGGGGGGCTGTTCGCGGCGTCGGTCGTCGCCGCGCTGCGCGGAGGCGGCGTCGTCGCGCCGCTGGTCGGGATCGGCGCCGGCGCGATCGTCTGGGACGTCGGCCGGACGGGCGCGACGATGGGCGACGAACTCGGCACCGCCGCCGTCGTCGAGCGCTCCGCGCTGGTCAGGCCCGGCGGCAGCGTCGCCGTCGGTGCGCTCGCGACCGTCGTCGCGGTCGCGCTGGCGGCGGGCCTTCGGCGGCTCGGCCCGCTGGTCGAACGGGTCGTCGCCGGCCCGGTCGTGCTCGCGGTCGGAGTCGGTGCCGCGCTGGTCGTGGCGCTGGCGCTGTACGCTCGAAAGCGCGCGTCGTCGCCGGCCGCTCGTAGAAGTTAGCTTTCCGGCGGCGTCATCGCCGGCACTTCCACCCGGTCGAGCACGTCCCGCACGACGTCCCTTCTGGTGGTGTCTCGGACCGATGTCTCGGCCGTCAGTACGAGCCGGTGGGCCAGCACGGGCTCGGCGACGGCCAGCACGTCGTCGGGCACGACGTACTCGCGACCCGCAATCGCGGCCCGAGCGCGGGCTGCCTCGAACAGCCGCTGGACGCCCCGCGGCGAGACGCCGACGTCGACGCGACGATCGGCTCTGGTCTCCCGACAGACCGCGACCACGTAGTCCCGCAACTCGTCCTCGACGGTGACCTGCTCGGGAATCTGGCGCAGCGCGCGCACGGCCTCCGCGTCGATCACCGGTTCGACCGTCGGCGCCTGCGCCGTGCGGTCCGCGCGCCGATCGATCAGTTCTCGCTCGCCGGCGGCGTCGGGGTAGCCGATCGACGTCTTGACCGTAAAGCGGTCGCGCTGGGCCTCCGGCAGCTCGAAGGTGCCCTCCTGCTCGACGGGGTTCTGGGTCGCGATCACCAGAAACGGCTCGGGCAACTCGTGGGTCGTTCCGTCGACGGTGACCTGGCCCTCCTCCATGGCTTCGAGCAGCGCGGCCTGCGTTTTGGGCGGCGAGCGGTTGATCTCGTCGGCCAGCACGACGTTCGCGAAGATCGGCCCCTCGTTGAACTCGAAGCTCCCGGCGTTCTCGTCGAACACGTACGAGCCGGTCACGTCGGCGGGCAGCAGGTCCGGCGTGAACTGGAGGCGGTTGAACTCCAGGCCGAGCGCGGTCGCGAGGCTCCGGGCGGTCAGGGTCTTCCCGGTGCCGGGGACGTCCTCCAGCAGGACGTGGCCCCGCGCGAGCACGCCGGTCATGATCGTCTCCATCAGGCGCCGGTCGGCGACAACGGCGCCCAGCACCTCGTCGATCACCCGGTCGGCGATCGTTTCCGATCGTGATACTGACATGACCGCGGTTTCGCCGCCCACCGGCATAAATTTCGTCATCGATCCGCAGGAGCGATCGGGCGACGCCGCGGCGACATCCAGCACCCTCGGGAGCCCGGCGCGTCATCGGCGCCCCGCCGCGTCTCTGGCGTCCCGACGCCCGACATCCCGACGCGCTATCGGCCTCCGCACTTCGTGAATCCCACCGAGGGCTCCGAACGCGACCCGCAGTCGATCGGCAACCACCGAGTAGCAACCGGTTAACACCCTTATGCGCTCGGTCGCCGTACCGGCCGTCGTGGTGGACACGAACCGGCTGGTCGTCCTCGCGCTGGCGGCGGTCGTTCTGGGGGCGGTCGCGGCCGGCGCCGGCGCGGTGGCGTTCACCGACGAGACCAGCGCGCAGTACCACCCCGACCGGGACGTCAAACTGGTCGAGACGGGCAACGACACCGCGCTGTGGCCCTACACCAGCCGGGCGCGGGCGTTCCCCTCGAAGACGCTGTCGATCAACGTCGTCGTCTACGGCGACGCCGACGACGTCCGCCACGCGCTGGTCGCCCGGACCGACGCCGACTGGAACGAGACCGCCGGCGAGCAGTCCGATCTCGACCCGGACGCCGCGCCGCCGGGCCCCAACGGGACGGCCGTCGCATGGGAGAGCGCCCGCGGCGCGACCCGCTACACGTACGTCGCCAACGTCGCCCGCGAGGACGGGACGCCGGCGGGCTACTGGATGGCCGAGTCGGGACAGTTCCACGACGGCGACTATCTGGGATCGCGGTACCACGTCCGACTGTACGAGCCGATCGACGAGGAAGAACGCTGGGTGGCGATGCAGGCCCACCAGGAGCACTGGGACTGGTTCGGGCTGCGCCACAGCGTCGACAGCAACGAGCGCGCTCAGCAGTACGTCGAAACCGATTTCATGGGACAGCCGTTCGTCGAGTCGGTCTCCCGGGAGTACTACGCCACGTCCGACCCGCTGGACACGGACGGCTGGGTGACCGAGATCGACCTGCGCGGCGGGGCGGTTCGGCTCCCGAACGCGACGACCGGCGGGACGAACGCGTCGGGCAACGCGACGGCTGACGCCGCGCTCGCGAGTGCAGCCGTTCCGACCCCGACCGCCGCCGTTCCGCTCGCCGCGCTAGCGGGCGTCGGCGTCCCGCAGGTCCGGGGGCTCCTCGCGCTCGTCGCCCTCGCGGCCGGCCTCGTCGGAGCGCTGGCGTCGAGCGCGCCGGTCTCGCTAGATCGGCTCTCGCGAACCCTGTCTCGCTCCCGAAAGCGGCTCCCCCCCCC